>CETH01091866.1_pt1 | contig 11463 bp, 11 predicted proteins | sample 361461 | NCBI WGS metagenome assembly CETH01 (sample SAMEA2622695, study PRJEB7988) | marine metagenome | isolation source: saline water (ENVO:00002010), including
ACTATCCCAGCACGTGAACGTGAGATCGCTATTCTTCGAACAGGGTGGCAGTGCCAATCAGAATATGAATGGGCGCAACATGAACTCATAGGGGCTGAAGCAGGCCTAACCCAAGAAGAAATCGAACGCATCAAAGAAGGCCCAGATGCTGAATGGGGCACACTTGATGCACTCATTATCAACGCAGCCGACGAGCTATTTGAAGAGAAAAAGATTAGCGATACCACATGGAAGGGCCTTAAATCATACTGGAACGATCAACAAATGATGGATCTAGTTTTCGCAGTAGGCCAGTACACGCTGGTATCGATGGCTTTACGCACCTTTGAAGTTCCACTAGATGATTTCCTCACCGGATGGGATGAACCCTGATTAGGGACCGATCTGCCCTTAATATAGGATCAGGAGACAAGCACGCACCTACTATGAGGTTGCAATGAAATACATACTAGGTTTACCGACAGATCAGGTTCAGCTAATTGAAGAATTCTGTACAGCGGAAGCCATCGCTGAAATAGCGTCAAAGGCAGAAACCCTCGGGTACCACGGAGTTTTTGTGACAGACCACCCAATCCCTCCAGCTTCGTTCATATCAGCTGGTGGACATCATACCCTTGATCCAATGGTCGTCCTTGCAGCAGCTGCAACAGCCACGAACGGGTTAAAAATATTGACCAATTTATTGATCGTCGCCTACCGAAACCCTTTTCTCGCTGCAAAATCCATAGCGACTCTTGACAGTATTTCCAAAGGGCGGCTCATACTCGGTGTTGGCGCCGGTTATCTCAAAGAAGAATTTGAAGCAGCTGGTGTATCATTCGAAACTCGGGGTGAAACTCTGAACGACCACATCGAAGTCATGCAAAAAGTATGGGCCGGCGATCCAGTGTCGATCACTGGCGTCGGGTATCAAGCCAAAGAAGTCCTAGCTCGTCCAAGGCCAACACAGCAAGCAGGACAGTACTCACCCCCAATATGGGTAGGCGGAAACTCAAACAATGCAATTGACCGAGTTGTTCGCTACGGTCAAGGCTGGATCCCAATGCCTACCCCTAAAGGCGTCGACAAGTTTGTGCAAACCAGCCCAATTAACGACCTTGAGTCGCTAGAAAAGCGAATCAATTCACTTCTGGAAAAATGGACTCAGAACAACAGAGAAGGAAAGCCCACTATCGCCATTGGGCCTTGGGATGCTGGGCACTTCGGCACAGAAAAATGGGACCCTGAAACCTACTTGACACGCATTCAGCAGTTAACCGACCTAGGCGTTACCCACGTACCGATAATGCTTAGTGCCTTAGGCGGTGCTGGCACTACCCGAACGGAATTCCTAGAACGTGTCGAAGCGTTTGCTCAATTCGCTGAGCTGTCTGCATAGAAAACCCTGCGAAACTCTGTTTACGAGGGTACCCCATTAAGATCGATCAATTCCCAGAGTGCATCAACATGTCGCTGTTCAGTCCACGTTGATCCAATCGAAACGCGAATAAATTGTGTTTCGTTGATTAATGAAGGCGTCACATACGCTGTTCCACTTGCGTTTATTTGCTCAGCAAGCGATTTGGTCACGTCGTTACCCCCGACATGGCGAAAACAAACTAGAGCGAGAGGACGCGGCGCAATAATCTCAAACCGTTCGTCACCAACTAGTCGATTTTCGAGATCTTCCGCCCACACGACATGCGACCTTACAAATTCACGCAACTTCTCAGCGCCGTATGAGCGAAGAACAAACCATAACTTTAACGCTCGGAAACGCCTCCCAAGTGGGACATGCCAATCCCGGTAATCAATAGCAGCAGGATTACCCGATGCTTCATTTTTCAAATATGCCGGTTGGATGCTTAACGCATCAGTTAATTTCGACCGGTCAGCTGCCCAGAAAACAGAACAGTCAAAATTTGTTAACAGCCACTTGTGCGGGTTAAACGTATAGCTATCAACAAGCTCCACTCCGTCCTGAAGGTGGCGGAATTCAGGGCATATCATGGCGCTACCTGCATATGCCGCATCGGCATGATGCCACATGCCGGTGCTCTGAGCGATATCAGCAATTTGGCGTATCGGATCCATAGCTGTCGTGCTCGTGGTACCCACCGCTGAACAGATCCAAGTGGGTTTCAGGCCAGCAGCTAAATCAAGATCAACTTGCTCCTTTAGAGCATCAACGTCCAGAGCGAAAGATTCGTCCACTTGAATAGAGCGAATGTGGCGGAATCCAGCGATACGCGCCCCCTTCTCAATTGAGGAATGGGCTTGTTCAGAGCCATACGCTACCAAAGAGTCCGTGGCATAGCCTGCCTCTACTGCATGGTGTCTCGCAATAGCTAATGAAAGATGCGTTGAATCTGATGCGCTCATTTGTAGTACACCACCGCCTGGACCGGTGTCTATGCGCCAAGCCGGTGGTAGGCCAAGAAGGTCCACCAGCCAGTCAAGGACCGTGTTTTCTATCTCTGTTGGAGATGGAGCAGTTGACCACATCATCCCTTGAGTTGCCAGCCCAGCAGCTACAAATTCCCCCAGAACAGAGACTGGAGAAACTCCCGACGGGAAAAACGCGAACCATCCCGGATGTTGCCAATGAGCCATTCCCGGCATCACAATCCGGTCAAGGTCGGCCAGGATATCGTCCATGCTTTCTGCCTGGTCGGGTGCAGTTTCAGGGAGCATGGCGCGAATATCGCCCGGTGCTATATCAGGTAATATTCGTTCTTCGTCAATATTAGAAAAGTAGTCGGCAAGCCAATCGACAAGCTGATAGCCGTATTTTCTAAAATCCTCTATTGGAAGGTGCGGAGAGTCCTCTGCGTTACTCATTTTATCCTCCTGATAAAGGAGCGAAGGTTGCTCCGAGCACAACTTCAAAGATACTAGGGGAAATAGCTATTTCCAGACCCCGTTTGCCGCCGCTAACAAATATTTCATCGTAAAGAAGTGCTGACTGATCAACGTACGTCCTGTGCTCGCGGGTCTGCCCAAACGGAGAGATCCCCCCTGTTACGTATCCAGTTCTCCGCTCAGCTACTGCAACTTCAGCCATTTTCGCCTTTTTGGATCTCGCAGCTTTTGAAAGTGCTTTTAGATTCAGTAAGGAAGCCACTGGCACGACTGCGACAACAACTTCGCCATCGTGTAACTGGGCAAGAAGGGTCTTGAAAACATGTAGTGGATCCAGTCCTAACTGCTCAATAACTTCATCCCCATAATTTTTCACTGCAGAACTATGCGCATATTCAAGGACTCGGAATTCTTGTTGAGCTTCAGATAGGGAAACGATGGCTGGGGTCACATCAAGATTCTAACTTGAAACTATCTAGAGCTTGAACTGGGTGATTATTACATCAGTAGTGGAACTACAACTGAAGCAACCATCATGCAGACAACGATTGCAGCAATCATTCGTATACCCACGGTTCGTTTCGCCATCTTCCAAGTTTAGAAGGCACACGGCTAAAGCACGAAACGGGAAACAGCAGTATTCCAGCGCCGTATCAATACAAAACGTTCCATCGGTAGGTACGCTTTGAATGTGGACTTAGGTATTTCAGGCCGAACAGCTCTAGTGGCCGCTTCATCAGCGGGGCTAGGATATGCAACCGCTGCTGCCCTTCAACAGGCTGGATGTGCGGTAGTGATCTCCGGAAGGAATGAAGAACGCCTCCAAGCAGCAGCAGCTTCTCTACCTGGAAGTATCCCAATTGTCAGCGATGTTTCAACCGCCGATGGTGCTGCTTCCCTCGTCGCCGATGCGGAAGAAGCTTTGGATTCAGGTATTGACATTCTTATCACAAACGCCGGCGGACCCCCTCCTGGTGATTTTTCCAGTACCGACGTCAGTGCATATAGCTCAGCTCTTAACCTCAACCTGATATCGGTTGTCGCAATGTGTAAAGCTGCTGTCCCCAAAATGCAGCAACAAGGATGGGGCCGGGTACTAGCAATCACTTCAATCTCCGTTCGTCAGCCAATCCCCAATATCATGCTGTCAAACACTGCTCGAGCAGGAGCAACGGGATTTCTGAAGACGTTAGCTCTAGAAGTCGCAAAAGATGGTGTCACCGTGAACTCGATCCAACCAGGCTTTCATGCAACCGATCGGGTAACAAGTCTCTACGGAGACGCAGATCTACATGACCTGGCAAAGACAATTCCTGCCGGAAAAATAGGAAAAGCCGAAGATTTCGGCCAAATAGCTGCTTTCCTCTGCTCAGAACAGGCTGGATATATAACCGGAGCCGCCATACCCGTTGCAGGAGGAACATATAAAGGCCTGCAGTAATTGCAAATCCATCCACTGCCTTAGCTTCTTTCTCAAAGCAGATCTAAGCTAGAAACTCATGGGCCAACTAGATCAGCAGACTATCCCCGACCTAGTCCAACAGGCCGCAACTCGTTTTGGGCCCTCACAAGCACTTGTAGACGGTGATATCGATTGGAGTTTTGACGACTTGTCCTCGAATGTTCAACAAATGGCCCGCGCACTCATTGCAAATGGGGTAGAACATGGAGAAAGAGTCGGAATCTGGGCTCCAAATACATGGGAATGGGTCGTGGCAGCACTCGGAGTACATGAGGTTGGAGCAGTGCTCGTCCCTATCAACACCCGATTCAAAGGAAAAGAAGCCAGCTATGTTCTCAACCGCGCCAATGTAAAACGACTGTTCACGGTGACCGATTTCCTTGACATAAACTATGTCGATCTGCTGGAAAGCACCAACGATTTAAACTCTCTGAACCAAATTATCGTTATGCGAGGTCAAACCCAGAGCGGAACTATCAGCATGGCAGAATTTCTCGAAAGTTCAAAGCAAACAGAAGACGCCACCTATCAGAAACGAAGAGAGAACGTTTCCGGAGAGGACCTCTGCCATATCATGTTCACATCAGGGACAACAGGGCTTCCCAAAGGAGCGATGCTCACACATGCGGCGGTCACACGAGGCTACAACGATTGGGCAGACATAGTCGGGCTACAAGCTGGAGACAGATACCTGATAGTGAATCCCTTTTTCCACTCTTTCGGGTTGAATGCAGGTATTCTGGCATGCCTTATGAAGGGAGCATGCATCCTACCGCATCCAGTCTTCGATGTTGCTGCGGTTATGGATAGAGTTCCTATCGATAAGATTTCAATGCTCCCAGGGCCACCGGCGATCTATCAGACGATTCTCAACCATCCTGATTTAGAAAATTTTGATATGTCGACGTTACGACTTGCAGTTACTGGAGCAGCAGTTATACCAGTAGAAATGATTGTGCAGATGAGGGAGAAATTAGGGTTTGAAAAAGTCGTCACTGGATACGGATTGACTGAAGGGTCTGGATTGGCAACTATGTGCAGGCACGATGACCCCCCAGAAACAATAGCGAAAACCTCCGGCCGGGCAATGCCAGGGATGGAAGTCAAAATCGTTAATGAACAGGATGAGGAGGTGTCAAGAGGGGACCCAGGAGAAATTATCGTCCGCGGATACAACGTCATGAAAGGCTACCTCGACGACCCTGAACAAACGACAAAAGCTATCGACGCTCAAGGCTGGTTACATACTGGCGACATAGGAGTTATGGACCATGAAGGCAATATTTCAATAACTGACAGAAAAAAAGATATGTATATCAACGGAGGTTTTAACGTTTACCCCGCAGAAGTTGAATCTCTTATGCTTTCCCATCCAGATATCGGACAGGTTTCTGTCGTGGGGGTTCAAGACCCACGAATGGGTGAAGTAGGCTACGCATTTGTCGTCCCAGCAACTGGGAAACAACCTGATCCTAAGGAAATCATAGGATGGTGCCGGAACGAGATGGCCAACTATAAATGCCCAAGGTACATTAAATTCATCGAAACGCTGCCATTAAACGCCTCTGGGAAAGTACTAAAGTACGAACTTCGTGAAAGAGCACACAAACTGTTAGGGCTAATGTAATGCAGGCCGTAGTTCTTGAAGAATACGGAGAAGTCGATGTTCTTAAAATCCAAGAGATACCCCTTCCGGAACCCGGGCCAACCGAAGTCCGAGTCAAAGTCGCTGCTACGGCACTAAATCGCGCAGACCTCCTACAAAGAAGAGGCCTGTACCCAGGGCCAGATGCAGAATATGAAATACCTGGTATTGAATTTTCTGGAACTATTGAATCTTCAGGAGAAGCTGCAAACAAGTATCCTATCGGAACCAAAGTCATGGGCATTGTCGGTGGTGGAGGTTATGCAGAGTACCTTGTCGCCGATGAAAGACAAATTATCCCAGTGCCGGAAGGAATATCAGTTGTCGAAGCAGCGTCGATTCCAGAAGTATGGATTACCGCCTTCGATGCGCTGATGGATAAGGGAAACTTGCAGCCAGGCCATAAATGCTTAATCCATGCTGGCGGTTCGGGGGTTGGAACAGCTGGAATCCAAATAGCAAAAGAATTAGGGGCACAAGTCGCAGTAACAGCTTCGGCTCCAAAGTTAGAGACATGTAAACAACTCGGGGCCGACCTAGCAATCGACTACAAAGCGCAAGACTTTGTCGACGAAGTAAAAAAATGGGCGGAATTAAAAGGGAAAATCGGGGTCGATGTGATTCTTGATGTGGTAGGCGGCGACTACTTAGAGAGAAACTTCCGTTGCGTATCTTCCCAAGGCACAATTGTCCAAGTTGGAGCAATGGGGGGCGGAAGAGCTGATATTAATCTTGGGGCACTATTGCAAAAACGTTTGACCTTAATTGGAACAGTCCTTAGAAGCAGATCGATAGAAGAAAAGATTGCACTAGCTGAGATTTTCATATCACACATTACTCCCAAGTTCGAAGATGGTTCCTATAAGCCAGTTATTGATACCAGATATCCTTTTCAGCGTATAGGCGAAGCTCACACATACATGGAGAGCAACAAAAATATCGGAAAAATTATCATTGAGCTTCCATAAAGTGACACCAGGACAAAAAATAAGCGACCGCTCAGGAACGCACCTGCATTTTTGGTTTCTGGGCATCTGTGATCTACCCTTAATACAGCAATGAATGAACCTGTAGTCAAAATTAATATTCCTGATAACCAGTTAATGACAGGCCTATTCGGGGAACGGGATTTACACCTCAAGTCTATCGAAGCCGCTTTCCCCGAGGTTGACATCCACGCTCGTGGTAATCAAATCTCAATTACTGGAGCAGATGCCACCAGAGTCGGTTCGTTATTCGAAGAGATGGTTGCACTACTCAAAGACGGCCATGTCATAGACTCTTCAAGTCTGGGGAAATCTATAGATCTAGTATTAGCAGACGAACGCCCGTCAGATATTCTCGGGGCAGACATCCTTCGCGCCAAAGGAAAAACAATTCGCCCGAAATCGCTTGGACAAAAGCGCTACGTAGAAGCTATAGCAAAGAACATTATCACTTTTGGAATTGGACCAGCCGGCACGGGAAAGAGCTGGTTAGCTGTAGCCATGGCTGTCAAGGCTCTCCGCTCAAAAGAAGTTAACCGCATAATCCTCACACGTCCCGCCGTCGAGGCTGGCGAGAGGTTGGGATTCCTTCCCGGGGACTTAATGGCAAAAGTCGACCCGTACTTACGTCCCCTATACGACGCGTTGCATGACTTAATGGATATGGATAGCGTCGAGCAACTCGTTGAAGAAGGACCGGTTGAAGTTGCGCCACTCGCCTTCATGCGAGGTCGAACACTCAATAATGCCTTTGTTATCCTTGACGAAGCACAAAACACCACGCCGGAGCAAATGAAAATGTTCCTGACCCGAATAGGATTCGGTTCCCGAGTTGTAGTCACTGGTGATTCAACCCAAGTGGATGTTCAAAATGGTCGGCAATCATTGCATCACCTCGAAACCCTGCTTGGAGAAATTGAAGGCATCTCCTTTGTTCACCTCACAAGTAAGGATGTTGTTCGGCACCGAATCGTTCAGGACATTGTCGATGCGTACAACAATAAATCACCCAAAGAAGAATCCAGTTGAAAGTTACCGCCCAATCAGACTTACCGCATCATGATGCCGAAGCAGATATAGAGACTGAACGTTGGCGACGGCTAGCCGAACTAGTTCTCGAAGCTGAAAATATTTTCGAAGGTGAGCTAGCCCTGTTCTTTATTGATGAAGAAATAATGACCGATCTTAATACTGAACATATGGGAGAAAATGGACCAACAGATGTTCTCGCTTTTCCCATAGACGGCCCTACCCAAGGAACAACCAAAACAACGACAGACCCTGACGGCCCTCCACAAATCCTCGGTGATATCTTTATCTGCCCCTCTGTTGCTCGAAAGAACGCTGACATTTACAAAAAACCATTCGAAGACGAAATTGCCCTTCTCGTCATTCATGGAGTCCTTCATATCCTTGGCCATGATCATGCTGAAGATGAAGAAAAACGAATTATGCAAGAACGTGAAAAAGTATTGCTAGCACACCACTACCAGTCATGAATGAATCAGAAGTAGCCGGAATCATAGCATTTGTTGTCGCAATCTCAGCAGCCGCTTTTCTAGCAGCTGCTGAAACAGCGATCACTCGCGTCAGCACTGCGCGTGCCGAAGCGCTCGTTGAAGAAGGGCGGCGAGGTGCTAGAACTCTCCGAGACTTGATAGACCGACGAGAACATGTCCTCCCACCAATCCTCTTTATGGTTCTAGCATGCCAAATAGGTGCTGCAACCGTAATGACAATAATCGTTATGGAACATTGGGGAACATGGCAGCTAGCCTGTGCATTCATCGCAGAACTGTTACTTCTATATGCGGTAGCAGAGGCACTGCCCAAGAGCTGGGCACTAGCTCATCCAGATCGAAGTGCTACTATGGCCGCTCCACTTGTAAAGTTACTTTCATCTATCGCACCGCTGCGGTGGGTAGCCAATGGAATTGTCACCCGACTGGGGGGGAACCTTCCAAATGGAGTGCCAGAGGGTGAAGTCTCAGAAGAAGAGCTACTGGCACTAGCTGAAGAGGCAGCAGCAAGTGCAGCCATAGATGAAGAAGAGCGTGTCCTCATAGAGCACGTCATAGAATTCGGAGACACCGTAGCTCACGAGGTCATGGTTCCTCGGCTAGATATAACAGCTGTATGCGATCGTGACACCATTGATAAAGCCGCCAGCGTAGTTATCGAACATGGATTCACCAGAGTTCCGGTTTACGGGAAAAACATCGACGACATCCGAGGCATTATCTATTCAAAAGATATTATGAAGTCCCTCAAGGATGGTTCAAATCATAAAAAAGTATCAGAAATCATGCGTGAGCCGTTCTACGTCCCAGAAGCCAAAAAAATCTCACAGTTACTCAGAGAAATGCAGTCAGAAACATTCCATATGGCAATCGTTATCGATGAGTACGGGGGGACAGCTGGACTAGTAACTCTCGAGGACCTGATAGAAGAAGTTGTCGGTGAAATCGTTGACGAGTTTGACGTCGAACCCCCCATGATCGAGCGTCTCACAAATGGTACCTTCAGAGTAAATGGACGCGCTGACTTAGATGACTTAGAAGCAATGCTGATGATCGATCTACCAGCAGGTGAGTGGAATACTGTCGGCGGCCTTATCTTCAATTCCCTTGGCCATGTTCCGGCTGTCGGTGAGATAATCGAAATTAACCAGCACAAGTTCTATGTTGAGAGAGTTCAAGGAAGAAGAATCGCACGTGTTTTAATTTCTCCAAACCCAGAGATCAGTCGGTTGCCCTAATGGATGGACACCAAAAAGACGAAGAACAAACTGAACAAGAATCAACGCTTGAACAAATAACCCAGCCTTCAGTTCACCGGTCGGGGTTTGTCACTGTGGTTGGGCGACCGAACGTAGGAAAATCAACACTTATCAATACTCTCTGCGGAGAAAAAATTGCAATCACATCGAACAAGCCACAAACTACACGTCACCAAATTAGGGGAGTACTAACTTTTCCCAATGCACAACTTGTTTTTGTGGATACTCCTGGGATTCACAAACCCAAAACCCCTCTTGGGGAACGCATGAACCAGCGTGCAGTAGATGGCATCCCAGGTGTTGATATCGTCTGCATGGTCATCGATGCGACCAGCCCATTTGGAAAAGGAGATAAGTTCATTGCTTCAAAATTGCCTTCAAGCTCCATCGTTATAGTAAATAAATGCGACAAAGCAAAGAAATCTCAAATACTCCAACAACTCGCAGAAATATCATCGCTCTCATTCGCTCAGTATTTTCCAGTCTCAGCAAAAACTGGTGAGGGGACAGATGCTCTCCTGAAATACCTACTTGACAAGACTCCAGAAGGTCCAAGGTATTACCCTGACGACCAAATTACTGACATGTCTGATAAGGATTTCGTTGCTGAACTCGTTCGAGAGCAGCTACTTCGATTAACTAGAGAAGAGCTTCCCCATTCAATAGCGACACGAGTAACTGAATGGGAGTGGCCCCGAGTCCGTATAGAAATTCTCGTTGAACGGGAAAGCCAAAAAGGCATCGTCATCGGGCATAAAGGAGAAGTCCTAAAAAAAGTAGGAACCGCAGTGCGGAAACAGCTTCACGAAGGTATCTACATCGAGCTACAGGTCAAAGTCGATAAAAACTGGCAACACCGACCGGACCGAATCGAACGCCTCGGGTACTAGTAACGACTTTAGAGAAATTCCACGATCAAAGTGATAACAGTTACTACAACAAGTCCAAACATCAAAAATCCCAATGAACCAACACGTATCGGTCTCCTTGGTGCAGCGCCTTTCCCATGGAAATAGCTGACAGCGGAAGCCCAGTCGTCATCTCCGAGTCCCATAACCCAAACATAGAACTAACCACAGCAGGAATGGTGGACCATTTCACCAGAAACTCAGTTCTTTACTCCCTCATCAAGCACTTATGCGGTACCGTCGAAGTGTGACTATAGAACCCTTTCGCCCTTCGGCTCTCAAAAAATTAGGGATTGACCCTAAAACAATTCCGCAACATGTTGCTGTAATTATGGATGGTAATGGACGATGGGCAGAACAAAGAAACCTCCCTAGAACTGAGGGTCATCTCAAGGGAGAAGAGGCATTATTCGAATGTGTCGAAGGAGCCTTAGAACTAGGGATATCATGGCTAACCGTTTTTGGATTTTCTACAGAGAATTGGAATCGGCCAAAAAACGAAGTGCAGTTTCTTATCAATTTTAATAGAGAAACAATACGCAAACGCAGAGATGAGCTCCATGAACGAAACGTAAAAATTGAATTTATTGGTAGAGAAGATTGGAGAATGCCTAAAGGACTCCTTCGCGATATGAATGACGCAAGAAATCTAACAAAGAAAAATAGCGCAATGACATTCACAATTGCATTTAACTATGGTGGCCGAGCAGAGCTTGTAGATGCATTTAGAGCTATGGAAAAAGATGGCATCTCTTCCAAGCAGATAACAGAAAAAAAAATCACGCAATACCTATATGGCAAAGACATGCCTGAACCTGACCTGATCATCAGGACATCCGGAG
>CETH01182945.1_pt1 | contig 11461 bp, 10 predicted proteins | sample 361461 | NCBI WGS metagenome assembly CETH01 (sample SAMEA2622695, study PRJEB7988) | marine metagenome | isolation source: saline water (ENVO:00002010), including
AGCGAATCTGAACTGGAGAAGTATGTGTTCTTAACATATTATCAGTATCAATATAAAAAGTATCATGCATATTCTTAGCAGGATGGTTGTCTGAAATATTTAGAGCAGTAAAATTATAATAATCTGTTTCTATTTCTGGACCTGACATTATTTGGTAACCAGAATGTTCAAAAATTCTATTAATTCTTCTAGCAGTCTTTGTAATTGGGTGAATTGTTCCTGAGCCGACAGTTCTGCCAGGCAAAGTAACGTCTATATCGCTACCCTTGATTTTCTCTTCTATTTCTAATTTTTCCAGAATATTTTTTTTAGTTTTCACTAAATCAATCAAAATTTTCTTTGATTGGTTTATCTGCTCTCCTATTAAGCGCTTTTGATTGACAGGTAGAGTTTTTAAATTCTTTAATTCAATCGTAAGCAATCCTTTTTTACCTAGATACTTGACCCTTACTGATTCTAATTCACTAATGTCACTAGCTTCTTCCACATCAAGCTCTGCTTGTTGCAGTAATTGATTTGCATCAGTGGACATAATGTTCTAGCTATATGAGGCTAGGTCGAAAGAGCCTTCTTTGCTGACTCTGCTATGGCTGCGAAAGCTTCTTGATCGTGAACTGCAATGTCTGCCAAGACTTTACGATCAACCTTAATATCTGCAAGACTTAATCCATTTATCAGCTTACTATAAGAAAGTCCATGAAGACGAGCAGCTGCATTTATTCTGACAATCCATAGAGATCTAAACAATCTCTTTTTTTGTCTTCTATCACGATAAGCATATTGACCAGCCTTAATTACAGCTTGCTTCGCAACTCGATAAATTTTACTTCTAGCACCATAATAACCCTTAGCCTCACCAAGGACTTTTTTGTGTCGGGCTTTTGCAATAACGCCTCTTTTGACTCTTGCCATAATCTATTTCCTATCCTAATTATAAGGTAACATTTTTCTAACAGCTTTTATATCAGACTTTGCTACCTGCAAGGTTAATCCTAGCTGTCTTTTACGTTTAGGGCTTTTTTTAGTCAAGATATGGCTCCTAAAAGATTGGCCTCTCTTATAACCGCTCTTAGCTGTTCTTGAAAATCTCTTTGCCGCACCTCTACTTGTTTTCATTTTGGGCACTTTTAAGCCTCCTTATAACCTTATTATCTATGATATTCCACGTTTTGGAGAAAAAATCATTATCATTTGCCTACCTTCCATTTCTGGTTGCTGCTCAACAACTCCAACATCAAGTAAATCTTGCTCAACCCTTTTTAATAAGTCTAAGCCAATCTCTTGGTGGGCCATCTCCCTACCTCTAAATCTCATTGTTACTTTTACCTTATCGCCAGCAACCAAAAATTTAATTATACTTCTTAGCTTGACTTGATAGTCTCCCTCATCTGTCACTGGTCTAAATTTTATTTCCTTAACTTGAATTTGTTTTTGCTTTCTTTTAGCTACTTGAGCTTTTTTATTCTGCTCAAAAACAAATTTTCCGTAATCCATAACTCTACAAACTGGGGGGTTAGAATTTGGTGAAACCTCGACTAAATCCAATCCTGAAGATTGTGCCTGCTCAATAGCATCATTTAAAGTCATTACTCCAACTTGTTCTCCAGACTCACCAATTACTCTGACATTAGATGTTGAAATTTCCTGATTTCGTCTTGCTCGTCTTTCGTGTGCGATTTCTAGCTCCTAAACTTAAAAAGAGAATTGTAATCTCCAGTGCTAAATAAAACAATAATTAGTTTGTATAAATCTATGAAATATATTCAGAATTTACATATTAGTTCAAAATTAATTTTAAGTCCCAATAAAGCTAACTAGCACCTCAGCTCCATCATCATCATTATCATCATATACATAGCACCAACCGCCAAATTCTCCTGCATTTGGTCCAAAAAAATAGCCTGTGCAATCTCCTGATCCATAATTATTTTTCCAGCTAGAAGCCCCTTCTATTTGATTATTTGATATATTTGCCGATATATTAATTACTCCAGCGCTTATGTTAGAAACATGGTCCCAGTCTGAGCTAGCTATTGATTGCTGAGGAAAAACATAATCTAGTAATAAAGAGCCTTGAAAAGATTTAGTTTCAAAATTAGCTGTAAACATAGCATTACCTTCATAAGACGGCCAATGGGGTATACTAGATAATGATTCAAGCTTATTTGGATGCCAGAAAGCTATCGCTTTTACATTGTATGTTTGTGACCCAGAAGAAGGCATATCACCAACTCCGGTAAAATCACCGAAAACCCCCGCTATTACATCTTTGTCTTTAATGTTATCAATACAATCATCATCAACCACATTACATAAATCAAATTGTGGAGTTGAATCATCTCCATAATCAATATCAGAGATAAATAAATTAACATACTCAGTTCCTAAAAAATCAAGCATAACATCAGTATAAAAACTAAAAGATCTAAAATTCCATTCATAGCTATTTTGTGAAATAGGATCAGTTGATATACCCCAATCAGATTCCCAAAATAAATAGCTATCTAAATCATTACCTACATCAAAATTAACTGTGCCTGCCAATAATGTCTGTTGAAAATCCATACTCATATCTAAATTAGTTGAGCCTTGCTCAGGAAGAAAAGAATAATCTCGGCTAATAGCGATTGTTCTAGTACCATCAACTGTATAAGACATTTGCATAGAAGCTGTTCCAGTAGACACCCAAAGCTCTCCTGTCTCTGGATAAGTTCTATAACTCATAATTCCTGAGATTACATCATAGCTACCACCGGTAGTCTCTATAGAGGTGTTTTTTTCATAGTTATAAATTGCTGAAGTAGGTACAACTTGAGTAGGAGAACTACCTCCTCCTCCACAACCTGAGAGAAAATAAAAAAATAAAATATAAATCAATTTCTTGTCGTGCATAAAAATAAATCTAAAAAAGATAACTAGTAGATATTTTGAATACATTACTCTTAAAATCAAAAAAATCGATATTTGAGTTATTATTAATATATTCATAACTTAATGTTAAAAATAGTCGGTCAGAAAAATTTCTAACTACATCAATATTAAATTGTGATAAATTGGTAACTCTATACGCAGTAGTCAATAAGCTATCAGAAGAATCATATAAATAAATATCAGCATTGTTGTATAGCGTTTGCTCAAATGATGCGCTTAAAGATGATGACCAAGTATTGGTAATAGGTATATCAACCTGTAAGCCTAAATATTGAGTTTCTCCAGAATAGCTAGTAAAAGTATCAAATACTGTGAGGTTACTATTAATATCTATTGAACTATAATCATTATTATTTTCTATTAAATATGAATAGTTAACAAACCAATTAGTTTCTGCAATGCTCTGCAAACCAATAGCAATCATCTTCGAAGAACCTGCATACTGATAATAAGCCATATCTCCATTTACTGATTCTTGATAATTAAGCTCAGCTAATAAAACAAAATTATCATTAAGGAAAACCTCATCAAAAAGACTGATATCTATCTGATCTAGGTATTTTTTATCTGCTAACCATATTTGACTAGACGAAAGATTTATTCTCCATAAATGTGAACTAAGCCAATCTTGATTAAAAATTCCTTCTTGCTCAATAAATACTGTATTTGCAGAAATATTATAGTCACTATAATCTGTATAATTTTCCCCAAAAAATGTTCCCCCAATATTAATATTTGAGTTATCTAAACTAAATAAATTCATGCTTGCAGCTAATATTATATCTTGAGTGATATCATTTTGATCTGTACCAATCAAACCATTTGGATCAATTATTCCATCTTGGCTACTTAAGCCAAGTTCAACAAATAAATAGCTACCATCCTGGGCATTATATAAAGGTTTATAATCATACGAACTATCGTTCTCTATTTCTAATAATGAATTATTTGCTAACTCATTAGCCTCCATATCATCAATCTGAATCGCTAATTGTTCTAATGAATTAATTGCTATATCTACTTCACCATTCCTAAGAGCAATCATAGAAACATAATACTTAGCAACATATGAATAATCAGAATCATTTAACAAAATAAAATAATTGAATGCTTCTGAGTCTTGATCAAGCGCATAAAGAGTTAAACCAAGTGCATATATTATATCTATATTATAAGGCTGCTCTTCATAAAGCTGCTCAAACTCATTGAGTGCTGATATGTAATCTTCGGCTATAAAAAAATCCACAGCTGAATCATAATCAGCACCATAGGTATTATTAATTAAAAAAAATAAAAGAAATGCTAGGTGAATAATTTTTCTCAATATAATTTTCATCAAATATTTTAATTAAAAAAAAACCACCCAATTAATAAGATGGGTGGTTTTAAACTAATATAAGAAAATAGCTTTAACTAGACTTATTTCGAGGCTGCCTAGCATTTCTACTTTTATTATTTCTTTTTCCTTTTGCAGATTTTCTTGCCTGCTTCTTTGCATCAGCTTTCAGGGAAGCCTGAAGATCTGAATTAGAATCTATAATATCTTTAATTGTAGCTCTTTGCTGAGATTGAAGAGTCGTAAGCTGATCTCGAAGTGATTGAGTATCTTCTTTGGTAGCTCCCCCCTGACGTGCATTTTTTATGTCAGTCAATATAGATGCCATAGAAGCTCTATTTGATTCTAGAGAAGAAGATTGAGATGAAGAAGCAGCTGCTAATATCTTATCCATAGTTTTCTTAGCACTCGCACCTTTTGCAAATCTACCAGCAGCATTTGCAGTTCTTTTTTCGCTTGCTATAGTGCTTTGAAGATTAGTGTCATTTTTTATAGCGCTTCTTAAACTCTTATCTAATTCACGTTGCTTAGCTCTAAGAGATTTTGCAGAAGCTCTAGCAGCAGTACTATCTCCAGCATCTTTATAGGCCTTAATATCGGCCTTTAATTGAGTGACTTCTGCTTTTGTTGATTCTAGAGAAGCTTTAGTAGCAGCATCAACATTATTAATAACAGTATCGAAAACTTTAACATGCGACTTTGGTAAAGAGAGCCTTGCTTCTGCAGCATTTAAAGAAAAAATACAAAAAATTAATATAAAACCCGCTATTTTATTATTCATAGTAAAAATCTCCATTATTAAATTTCAAAATACATTTAAAAAACAATAACTTATAAAAAAACTGATTATTAGTTATTTTAACATTTCTACATATAAAACGTGAGGTTTCATTTTAGGTTGACACTATTAATTAATTTGGAACGTTTATTGAATCTATAACATCTATATATGCTGAACTTATTCTTTGATCTTGTTTCATTGACTGTAAAACTGAAGCAATTCTAAAATGATCACTAACTATAAAAAAAGCTGTATTGTTATATTCATAATGAGCTTTTAAAATAATATTATAGTCATTAGCTACTTCTTCTACTTCTATTTTTTCAGAAAACTTAACTATAATCTCACCAGTAACAATAGCTATATTACCTCTGTCAAGATTTAGTGCTAAACGGTAATTAGATAAAACATTATCAGATAAAATCTCTGAAGCTTCATTATTAACAGATAAGTGGAATGATCCATAATCCATAGACCACACTTCATTATTATCTAAGCTATCTTCTTCCCCTAGATGCTGATGATTATCCATTTTAATAATTGAAGAAACACTACTATTAGTGATTATTTGATAGGAACTTAACTCTGAATTAATTATTGGACCAGAAGCATGAGATTTAATAAAATCTTCACTACACGGCTCAAAATAAGCTTGAGAAACTGCATAGTACGAGAAAGAGCAAAAAATAAAAATAAATAAAGTAAAAATTAGTTGTCTTAAAAAAGCTTTATCAATGGCCATAAAATTTAACTCCGCATGAATTTAAAGTACCTGTATTTCCATTAAGAGAATCTACAACTTTACATGTCCAAGAACCAACAACATTTTCACCATAAAAAGCATTACTTGAAATTCTAAAATCATTAAAATCATTTTCGTCATAAAAAGCATTCCTTATTGTAAACATTACAGAGCGGGTGCCAGAAGGAGAAATTAACTCTATGCCCAGGTCCCCAATAGATGGATGTGTAATATCTACTGTCAACTCGACAGACTCAATAACTAAATTATCAGTCATCATAATATCTATAGCTGCTCCAGTAACAGAATTATCTGGGATCGAGATTCCCGTAGTTTGGTTAGTCTTATTTATATAATCATAAGTACCAAGACTACCAGAAACATAGTTTTTAGCAGCGACTACTGCTGCATAAACATCAATCCTGCCAAAACCATACCAATTATGAAATTTATAGCCTGCTCCATTGATTAGCCATGCTGGCTCCGCAATGTAACTTTGACCATCAATTTCAACCATATTATCAGAAATACTAGAATCAATCTGAACAGATGTTGTTGCTAATATATGCTTAACATCTCTCCATGTAAGGCTTGAATTTGCCTCTAAGATCAACGCTATTGCTCCAGACAACACAGGAGCAGATGATGAAGTGCCATTAAATGTTGAGGTATAATTACAATTAGGATTGTCAGGGTGACTTTCCTGAAAAGCATTTTTCTGAGTTCTTGTTGTATAGCCTCTATCGCATCCTGACTGATCAGTTGTTAACATTGCTGGTCCATAATTTGAAGCAAATGGTCTATAATCAGGATGATTACCAAATTGTCCTCCAGGTGCAGTAACCCAATTAGCCGAGCCGGCTGTAGAGTATGTAGATTTAACACCTAAAGCATTTGAAGCTGCCACAACAATATAATATGGAAGAGAATTATGGGGATCCATAGCAGTATTTCTACAACTTATATTTAACTGTCTACAACTAGGCGAAGGGTCTTTTTCATTTTCAAGTCTAAATCCATTTCCAGCTGATTTTACATAAATTGCACCTAAGCCATTTCTTAAATTATTCACTCCATTAACTAGGGCATCCTCAACCTGTGTGTATGGTCTTGTATCAAATTCTAATCTTGGACCATAACTTAAATTAAAAATATCTACATCATTCGCGTAATCAGCTCCGCCTAAAGAGGCCACTTGATTAGAAGTTGCCTGGCTCATCAAGAAATTAAATCCTCTTAAAGAAGCTTTTGGAGCAACACCACGAGCACCTTTATTGTTCCACCCTACGGATGCAGCAAGTCCTGCAACACTTGTCCCATGATCTCCGTCAGTTCTAGAAGATGTAGGGTTAGTTGTCTCATCAACAAAGTTAAATGACTTCCCAATAGCTATATTGTCTTCTATATCTTCATGTGCTATCTCTAAGCCACTATCAATAATAGCAATATTAATCCCTAGACCCTTATAACCATCTGCCCAAGCCTTATCTACATTAATATCTTCGCCAAGTAAGCCTGATTGCCCAGCAAAACTATTTTGCCCAGTGTTATCAGCATACCATTGATGTAAGTAAAGAGGATCAGATTTAATTGAAAGCGTGACTTTAGCTACTCCTGAGGAATCTATATACCCATCATTTACCTTAAATGTAAAAGAATCAGTAGTATTAGAAGTTATGTTTTCTAAACCAGTATAATTAAACTGACATGAAGAGCTATCAGAAATATTAATTGTACCAATAGTTGTATTATCTACAATAGAGCAAGTTATAGGTCTATTATTTTGAGAGGTACCTGATAATTGACCAATATCTTGAGGCACAGTTAGATAATCAATTACAAATGAAGCATTACTTGGTTTAGGTAAAGTATGAACATTAATATTCAATGGTGCCTCATCTTCAACATCTAGAACACCATCGCCATCATCATCAGAATCTGCATACATTCCTGTTGATAAGCAATCTGAATCACAATCATCAGGAGCACCATCTCTGTCAGTATCAACTAGTGATCCAATAGGTATGGAAGGAAAAAAATCATAAACATCAATAATGCCATCCCCATCAGAATCAGAGGGCGGTCCTAAATCACTATTACCTCCTCCTCCACAAGAAGATATCAACAAGATAAAGGAAAAAGTAAATAATTTATTTATCATAAACTTAAGTATAATAAAAAAACAAACTTAGTGTTTAATAGAATAATAAATAAGTAGAAAAATTAATTATTATCTTATAAATTTGATTGGTATTACTAAAAATTATTGAGTCTAACTTTAAAAAAATATCTTATCCTATTTTTTTTTATCATGGCATTTGCACAATAAATTTTTACAAATTTGATAATTTCTTAAATGAGCAAAGAAAACTAAAATTGAACCAAATATAGTCATATATTTTTCACCTAGATCTCCAAGTACAGTAACTCCTAAATAAACTGCCAATATAAGAAGAGATAAACCAATAAGGCCAATAACAAAGACTGAATACTTTCTATGATTATTCAGGCCTAAATATAAAGAAAAAATACTTATAGGGACAGCAAATAGCAAAATAACCAAGTGAACCAACTCTTCATGATAGGAAAAAGTTATAAAGCTAGAAATCGCAATAAGAAAAGTTGGGAAAAAAAGGCAGTGTACAAGACACCCTATTGATAGCCCGACAGAAAACTTATCTCCTAATAATTGTGTCTTAATCATATTTAATATAATTATCTCAGAAAATTAAAAAAATAGAAAAAATTACCTATCTTTTTGCTATTTCAGGTATGCACCCATATGGCTCTATATCATATGCCGAAGGTATAAAATGCCTTGTTCCCTCAAATGGAGTCTTAAAATATAAAGGATCTTCAGCTACCCAAGAAACAACGAAACTCATGCCGTCATCATTTAGATGAAGCCTTTCTATCATATGCAGCTGATTACTATGCATTACTCCTGGATGAGGCGTCAAAACACCACCTTCAAAACCAATAGTATCTATAACAAGCGTATTACCCTCATACCATCCTATTGAGTGGCCATAAGGCCTATCAATATAAGATGGCTGATGATCTTCAGTTAAGATAACTACTCTAGTAGTATCCATATATTCGTGAATTATATGAATAAATTCTTCTGTTTGAATAATATCAGTAACTGTACCCGGTTCTGACCAAACCCTTGAAATACTAGAAGCGCTACATTGAAATGATGGGTCATCAAAACGCTCATCATAGGACTCAGCTGCAATTAATCCTTTATCTGTTAGTCTATCTACTTGAGGTCTTTGAGATCCAGGGCCTAACCCCATTCCTCTATTAGCGAGATCTCTTTTCCATGGTCCTTTAAAATTTGGCTTATTATTAATCAATATTTCTCTATCATAGTTAAACGCTATTTCTTCTGGTGTTTCTATTGAGCCGCTTCTATTAATAATTGATCCATCAGGCATTTCAGCATTTGTAAATGAGCACCCTAATGGGTCTCTTCTAGCAGCTATTGCGTTAACTATCACTTGTTGACCAACTTCAAACTGATTTGCTGTCCATCCTTGTTTAATAAGAGTATTGGCTGTTTGCATCTCACACTCCCAAACAACAGATTCTCCATTTAAATCTGACCTAATATATAAAAAAGAATGTGGGTTTACGAAATCAAACTCCTCAACGATACCAATTATACTAATTGGCTTATCTCTATCGTAATGTGGTGCATTAGAATGATGAGAAAAGCTATCATTAGAAAAAAATATAGATAAAGATATTAGAAATACAAAATTAATTTTCATTTTTTTTCCTTAGCTTAAGAATATGGTAGTCGCGAGTGGTTTCGAACCACCGACCCCCACCATGTCAAGGTGATGCTCTACCCCTGAGCTACGCGACTATATTAATATTGTAAAATTATATTACTTTTAGATTACTTTCGGAACCTTAATTCCTAAGCTGCTCTGGTTCAGTGAGGTGATTCTATCTCTTAATTCAGCAGCTTTCTCAAATTCTAAATTATGTGCATATTCATGCATCTTCTTCTCTAAATCAATTATAATTTTTGATAACTCTTCAGGAGAAGAATTACCTAATTTATAAGTATTTTGGGCTTTGCTCTTCTTATTTTTTTTATTAATAGAAGCTCTAGCTCCTTCCATAATATCTGGGACATCTTTTATTATAGATCTTGGCTTAATATTATTAGCAGAATTAAATAATTCCTGTTTTTTCCTCCTTCTATTAGTTTCATCTATAGCTCTCTTCATAGAATTGGTAATATTGTCGCCATAAAGTATAGCTTTGCCATTAATATTTCTTGCTGCTCGACCAATTGTTTGAATTAAGGCACCTTCAGAACGCAAAAAACCCTCCTTATCCGCATCAAATATTGCAACTAAAGATACTTCTGGCATATCGAGACCTTCTCTTAGCAAATTAACACCTACTAACACATCAAATATACCTAACCTAAGATCTCTAATAATTTCTGTTCTTTCTACTGTTTCAATATCTGAATGAAGATACCTTACCTTAACAGCATTATCTTGAAGGTAGTCTGATAAATCTTCAGCCATTCTCTTTGTTAAAGTTGTAATAAGGACTCTCTCCTTGCTTTTAACTCTTAAATTAATTTCAGATAAAACATCATCAACTTGTATAGAGACTTTTCTTACCTCAACCTCTGGATCTAGCAAGCCGGTTGGCCTGACTAGCTGTTCCACCGTACTTTCAGAATATTCCTTTTCATAGCGGCCTGGGGTAGCTGATACATATATTGTTTGTGGCGAAAGATTCTCAAACTCCTCAAAACACAAAGGTCTATTGTCTAATGCAGAAGGTAGCCTAAAACCATGCTCAACAAGTGTTGTTTTTCTTGATCTATCACCATTAAACATGCCCTTAAGCTGGGGAATCGTTACATGACTCTCATCAACAAATAAAAGTGCTTTATTAGGAAGATAGTCGAGGAGAGTAGGTGGAGGTTCCCCAGGTTTTCTACCAGAAAGATATCTTGAGTAATTTTCGATTCCCGTGCAATATCCAATCTCCTTTATCATCTCGATATCAAAATTGGTTCTCTGCTCAAGTCTCTGCGCCTCTAGCAATTTATTTTCTAATTTAAGTTGTTTTAACTGAGATATAAGCTCTTTCTTTATCTCTTTAACGCTTCTTAAAAGCGTCTCTTTAGGTGTCACATAATGAGTTTTAGGGTATATAGTTACTCTCGGTATATCTTGACTTACATTACCAGTCAATGGGTCAAAATAATTTATAGATTGCACCTGATCATCAAAAAGCTCAATTCTAACTGAATCTCTTTCAGATTCAGCAGGAAAAATATCAATAATATCTCCACGCACCCTAAAACTACCTTTCGTTAGATCAAAAGGGTTACGAATATATTGAAGGCTTGAAAGCTTATTTACAACATCCCTTTGGCTTGCTGCATCACCAATTTTGAGATGTAAGACCATACTCATATAGGCCTTAGGGTCACCTAATCCATATATAGCAGATACTGTAGCAACGATTATTGAGTCAGGTCTTTCTATAAGAGATTTAGTTGCTGATAATCTCATTTGTTCAATATGACTATTTATAGATGCATCTTTCTCAATATATGTATCTGACGAAGGAACATAAGCTTCTGGCTGATAATAATCATAATAAGAAACAAAATACTCAACTGCAT
>CETH01016058.1_pt1 | contig 11451 bp, 9 predicted proteins | sample 361461 | NCBI WGS metagenome assembly CETH01 (sample SAMEA2622695, study PRJEB7988) | marine metagenome | isolation source: saline water (ENVO:00002010), including
GAGCTTCTTAAAAGACTTATAGACTCTTAATATAAATTTATTTATATTTGTCTAATGAAGTTTCTAATTGAAAAAAAAACTATTTTCAAATCACTTAGTCACCTTCAAAGTATAGTAGATAAAAGAAATGCTTTACCTATACTTTCAAATATCCTTATAGAAGTAAAAAACAAAGAGCTTATAATGTGTTCAACAGATATGGATATTTCTATCAAAGAAACTGTTAATTGTGAAGTTATTGAGGAAGGATCAACTACTATTAATGCACAAATGATTTATGATATAATTAAAAAACTTCATGATGAAAGTAAGATAGAGATTATATCTAATGATGGAAAAATTTTAACTTTGAGGTCAGGAGTTTCAAAATTTTCTTTGGCATGCTTACCTAAAGAAGAATTTCCTCTAATTGAATCAAAAATTGAAGGTCTTAAAATAGTGACAAAGGCTGAAAATATTTTTAACTTAATAGATAAAACTAAATTTGCCATATCAAATGAGGAGACAAGATACTTTCTTAATGGATTATATTTTAGTATTACTAATAAAGAAGGTAAAAGTATCTTAAATTTTGTTGGCACTGATGGTCACAGGTTGGCTAAATATACAATCCCAAATCATAACAAATCTAATGATGTAAATGGTGTAATTATTCCAAAAAAAACTATTAATGAACTATATAAACTTTTGTCAGAAAATACTGACGATATTGAAATAGAAATAAGTTCTAACAAAATTATTTTTTATATAGGTAAGTTAGTTTTTATATCTAAACTTATTGACGGAACTTTCCCAGATTATAAGAGAGTTATTCCTAAAGATAATAATGAAATACTACATATCAATAGATCAAATTTACTATCCGCAGTGGATAGAGTAAGTACAATTGTAAATGAAAAATCCCCAGTTATTAAATTTAAACTTTTAAAAGATTTGGTAAACTTAAGTACTTTTAATAATGAAAACAGTAGTGCGACAGAAGATATTCAAGCTAAATATCAAGGGAAAGAAATCGAAATTGGGTTTAATGCAAAATATATTATGGATATATTAGATAATCTTAATGAAAGTGAAATACAGATTTCTTTTCATGATAATTCTTCACCTATAATTGCTAAAGAAAAATCTAATCCTGATTTAATATATGTGTTAATGCCAATGAGAGTTTGATTATTGGGCTATTTTAAAAGTATCAAAGTTAACAATTTTAGAAATTTCAATGATTTCAATCTTGAGTTTTCAAATAAATGTAATGTGCTTTATGGCCCAAATGGTTGTGGAAAAACAAATCTGTTAGAGGCTATATCAATTTGCTCTAAAGGAAGGGGGATTAGAAAAGATAAGATATTTAATTTTATAAAAAAAAATGAAGAATTTTTTTCAAATGTTGCTACTTTTATAGAAAAAGATATAGATTACGAATTCAAAGTTTGTTCAGAGATTAATAACAATAAATTTCAAAAAAAAATTTATTTAAATGGGGAAATTTCTACCGAGGTAAACAATAAAATACAATCATTACTAACTTTTTTAATTTATATACCTGAAAATGAAAGGTTATTTATAGCTTCACCTAATACTAGAAGAAGTTTATTCGATCACTTTATTTGCTCAAACAATAAAAAGTATAACACACTATTAAATTTTTATAAAAAAAATATTACTGAGAGAAATATAATTCTAAACAATAATGAAATTGATCTAATTTGGTTAGAAAATATTGAAGAACAGATTGCAAAAAGTGGTATGGAAATTTATGAACAAAGAGTAAAACAGATTGATATTTTTAAAAAAAATTTAGATGATATAAATAAATATTATAATATTCCATTTAAAGTAAATATTCAGATTAGAGATACATTTTTTAAAGATAGATCAAGTATAGAAGAATATAAAAGTTCATTAAAAAAAAATAGAGAATTTGATAAAATAATTGGAGGAACAAAAATAGGGCCTCATAAGTCAGATACTATTTTTTATATTAATAATAATTATCCTGCATCTCAATTATCAACTGGACAGCAAAAAACATTGGTTCTTCTTTTGTACTTTGCACAATGTAACTATTTGGTAAATTATAGCAAAAAAACACCTATTCTGCTTTTAGATGAAATTAATTCTCATTTAGATGATTTAAATATTCAACTGTTACTGAAAATTGTGGAACAATTTGATATTCAAGTTTTTATGACTGGAACCAAAAAAGATTTATTTTCTTTTTTATCAACAAATACTAACTTTTATAATATAAGTAAAAAATGAACCAAAATTATTCATCAGATTCAATAAAAGTACTTAAAGGTCTTGAAGCAGTAAGAAAAAGACCAGGGATGTATATTGGAGATACAGATGATGGATCTGGCCTTCATCAAATGATTTATGAAGTTGTCGACAACTCCATTGACGAGTCTTTGGCTGGTTATTGTGATGAAATTGAAGTACTTTTAAACTCAGATGGCACAGTTTCAATTTCAGACAATGGTAGAGGAATTCCAGTAGACAATCATAAGGAGGAAGGAATTCCAGCCGCACAACTAATTATGACAGAACTACACGCTGGTGGAAAGTTTGATCAAAACTCCTATAAAGTTTCAGGAGGTCTTCATGGTGTGGGTGTTTCTGTTGTTAATGCTTTATCTGAAAAATTATTATTAGAAATCAATCGTGATGGTAGCATTTATAATATGGAGTTTTCAAATGGTGTCGTTAAAGATACATTAAAAGATGTAGGTGAATCTGAAATAATAAATGGAAAAACATATACAGGAACAAAAATTACATTTTTACCTGCCACTAATATATTCAAAAATATTGAATTTAATTTTTCAACTATTGAAAAGAGGTTAAGAGAACTTGCTTTTTTAAATACAGGAGTAAATATTACACTTAAGGACAATAGAGCAGCACAAAAGAAGGAAATCAGTTTTAAATATGAGGGAGGTATTATTGAGTATGTTAATTATCTTAATAAAGGTAAAAACTGTATAAACAACACTCCAATATACTTTTTAGGCAGTAAAAATAATGTAAATGTAGAATGTGCATTGCAATGGACGGATGCATATCATGAAAATACCCTATGTTTTACAAATAACATTGCCCAAAGAGATGGAGGAACTCATCTTGCTGGTTTTAGAGGCGCCCTTACAAGAAGTGTTGTTAATTATATAAATAAAAAAGTTAAGAATAGTTCAAATGTTTCTGGGGATGATGCTAGAGAGGGTCTTACTTGTGTAATTTCAGTTAAACTTCCTGATCCAAAGTTTTCAAGCCAAACAAAAGATAAACTAGTTTCATCTGAAGTCAGACCAGTAGTTGAATCTGTAAGTTTAAATAAAATTGAACAGTGGATTGAAGAAAATCCTACTGAAATTAAAAATGTAGCTGATAAAGTTGTTGAAGCTTCTAATGCAAGAGAAGCGGCAAGAAAAGCAAGGGAGCTCACAAGGAGAAAAACTGGTTTAGAAAATTCATCATTGCCAGGTAAACTGGCTGATTGCCAAGAAAAAAACCCAGAACTATCTGAGTTATTTATTGTAGAGGGTGATTCAGCAGGTGGTTCAGCAAAACAAGGTAGAGATAGAAAAAATCAAGCTATTTTACCTTTGAGAGGAAAAATTTTAAATGTTGAGAGGGCAAGCCCAAAACAAATTCTTACAAGCAATGAAATAGGGGTACTTATAACTGCAATTGGAGCAGGTGTTGGTAATCCAAGTGGAAATGAAGAGCAAGATAAGTCTGAAGGCAAGTTTAATGTAGACAAAATGAGATATCACAAAGTTATAATTATGACTGATGCAGATGTTGATGGTAGTCACATAAGAACTTTATTACTCACATTTTTTTATAGGCATATGAGACCAATGATAGAGAGTGGTAGATTATATATTGCACAGCCTCCTTTATTTAGATCTAAAAAAGGTAATTCCATACAATATCTTAAAAATCAAAATGAATTAGAGGATTATTTAATTGAAGAGGGAGTAAAAAAACTTGTTTATGAGGTTCCTAAAAACAATAACCAAAAGAATCAAATAAGCAATATTGAATTAATTTCTCTATTAAAATTATCGAAAAAAGCTCAAACATTAGTTGAGCAATTAATGAGAAGGTTAGACAATAAATTAGTTATTGAACAAGCTGCAGTTATTGCAGCCTTAAAGGAAAACTCTTTAACTGACCCAGTTATCGCAGAGGAGATTGCAAAATATCTTCAATTAAGACTTAATGTGATTGAAAATAATCAGTGGAAGGTAAAATATAGTAACTCATCACTAATTGTAACTAAACTTGAAAGAGGAGTAAAAAATAAATTTATTATTGATACAGAATTACTTATGACTCCTGAAGCAAAATCTTTAAATGAAATGCGAAAAATATTGATGGAGAATTTTGGAATTTTAAAGAATGGTCATGCTGGCTCTTTAATAAATGGTGATAAAATTTATAAAGTTAACGGCCCTTTAAACTTAATAGAAAAAGTTTTTGAAATTGGAAAACTGGGAACACAAATAAATAGATATAAAGGGCTTGGAGAAATGAACCCTGATCAACTATGGGAGACAACACTTGATCAAAATTATAGGTCATTGCTTTTAGTTAAAATTGAAGAATTAAATGATGCAAATCAAATCTTTGAAACTTTGATGGGCGATTTAACAGACGGTAGAAAAAGTTTTATTCAAGAAAATTCATTAAAAGTAGCTAATTTAGATATATAAATTCAATACCAAGTGAATACTATCCTAATAACAAATTTGATAAAAATAAGATGGATAGCAATATTTGGTCAATTTGCAGCTATCCTTTTTGTTCATGCAGTACTTGAAATAAAATTATTATTTTTTGAATGTATATTAGTGATTACGCTTTCAGTATTAATTAATCTTGGTGCTTATTTTTTCCAAAAAAAGTTTAAAATTTCTGATGAAATAGTTTTTTTGTTTCTATTATTTGATACTACTCAATTAGGAGTTTTGCTTTTTTTAAACGGAGGTATACTGAATCCATTTTCTATTCTTATTTTGGCTCCAGTTATAATTTCAGCAACCTATTTAAAATCATACTGGACAGTTTGTTTATCTCTCTATTCAATATTTCTTGTATTTATATTAAAATATTTTTTCATTCCTCTAAATTGGAGAAATAATTTTATCATACCTGACTTATATAATAATGGTTTATTAATATCGTTAATTGTAACAATAATTTTTATTGCAGTTTATGTTTATTTATTTGCTAGCTCATCTAGAAAAATATCTAAAGCTTTATCAGAAACAAAACTTCAACTAAATAATCAAAAAAAAATCACAGAAATTGGTTCATTAAGCGCAGCTGCTGTCCATGAACTAAGCACACCTTTAAATACAATTTTTTTGATATTAAATGATTTGTTAAAAGAGAAAATTTTAATTCATAATAAAAATTTATTTAAAGATATTACACTTTTAAAATCACAAGCTGAAAGATGTAGTAATATTTTATTAAGTCTCTCAAAAAATCCACACTCATTACAGAATAATTTTTTTGAAAAAATTAAAATTGAAGACTTAATTAAATTATGTTTTGAGAAATTTAATACAAATAAAGTGCTAAATATAAATTTTGAAAATATAAATAAAGATGTATCTATCTTGTATAAAGATGAAATTAACTATGCTTTCAACAATATCATTCAAAACGCCATTCAATATTCAATTAATGAAGTTAATGTTTTAATTACTAGACATTCTAAATATTTATCAATTATGATAACTGATGATGGTGATGGTTTTTCAAGAGATATTCTTGATAAGCTTGGGGAGCCATATATTAATAAAAATAACAAAGGTATGGGGTTAGGAATATTTATTGCAAAAAACTTGATAGAAAATGTTAATGGAAAAATTCTATTTTATAATTCAATGAATGGGAAAGCAGTAGTTGAAATAAAATTTAAAGAAGCTATTTTAAGCTAATGAATATGTCATTACTTGTAGTAGATGATGATCTACCTTTTAGAGAAAGATTATCGAGATCTATGGAAAAAAAAGGGTTTAATGTTGAATCAGCTGAGTCTTTCTCATTAGCATCTCAAATAATTGAAAAAAAAAATTATGATTATGCAATAGTAGATATGAGATTATCTGATGGATCTGGGCTAGAATTAATAAAAATCATTCAAAGTAAAAGTCCTGGAACTAAATCATTACTTCTTACGGGATACGGAAATATAGCTACGGCAGTAGCTGCAATTAAATCTGGGGCAATAGACTATTTACCAAAACCGGCGGAAATAGATCAAATCTATGATGCATTAACTAATTCAAAAGAAGTGCTTCCTCCACCACCAGAAAATCCTATGACAGCCGATAGAATTAGATGGGAACACATTCAGCGTGTTTTTGTTCAATGTAATAGGAATGTATCTGAAACGGCAAGAAGGTTAAGAATGCACAGAAGAACATTGCAAAGAATACTCAATAAACATGCTCCAAGAGAATAATGAATGTTAATGCTTCAATAGTTGTTCCTATATATAATGAAATTAATCTAATTGATAATTTTGTAAATAATCTCTTTAAAACTTTTAAAAATGAAAAAGTAAAATTTATTTTTATTGATGATGGCTCAAAAGATGGAAGCTCTGAGTGGTTACAAAAAAATTTAAATAAAATTTTTTATAAAACAAATTATGATTTAATTACACTAAAAAAAAACTATGGAAAAGGGTATGCAATTAAACAAGGGATAAAAAAAGTAGAAGGTTCATATACAATGTTTATTGACTCAGATCTTGAGTATCAACCCCAGGATTTATATGAAATGTATAATGTCGTATTGAAAAATCAAGATATTGACGTTTTGTATGGTTCTCGTAATTTGGGAGCAAAAACTCAGTTGAGGAGATATTTTTTAAATGGTATTGCTGTTAAATTAAATACTTGGATTTATAATTTTCTTTTCAACCAATCTTTAACAGATCTGCATACAGGTTCTAAAATTATTAAGAATTTATTACTTAAAGAGTTAAATATTTCAACAAATGGATTTGGTCTTGAAATAGTAATGAGCAGTGAAATCGCAAAAAGAAAAATAAACATTTTTGAATATGGTATAAGTTATTATGAGAGATCATTTGAACAAGGAAAAAAAATTACATTTGTGGATGGATTAAAAAGTTATTATTTTTTGTTTAAAGAAAGATTTATTCAAAATGACTTAGCAACTCGTATTTCTTTAATATACTCCTTTTTATTTATGAGCTATGCTGGTACTTTTTTTGGGATGGGAAAAGGTAAAATTTTAGTAATAATCTCTTTTATGATTATAGGATTATTGATAGCATTAAATAGAAAAATTATACCATTATCAGTTATTTTTGTACTAACTTATATTGGCAGTTTGTTTAGTAAAGGTAACGGCAAGATATATACTACAGTTTTGTTTTTTTTGATTGGTTTGTATTTGTCAAAAAAAATATCAAACTATTTTATAAAAACTGCAGATAATCGAATTTTTAAATATTTTTTATGATTTTTTAAAATCTATCCCAAACATTCTCAATTATATCGTTAGATATTGGACCTGGTTTTTTTTGATCAACAAACGGTGCGCTAACTCCAAATAAATTTGAAGAAAAAAAACTAAGGTACTCATTTATATTTTTTTCATCAATATAAAGATTGCAATAATGAATTGATTGACCAAATTTATGTGATGTATTTTGATTTATTATTTTATCTTTAAAATTAAAATCCAATTTTAAAAAAATTTTATTTTTTGAAAAAATTTGATCAATATATATTGGAACTGCAAATGAAAATTTATCTATAGATTTTTGTAATCCAAAGAAATGTTTGAAAGCTCTAATAAAATCATATTTTATTATTAGATCATTATCTGATTTAATTGTTATTGAATTCTGATTATTAATAATAAATTTATGTTCAAACTCACTTAGTGTTAGCCTAAAATTTTGTGTAAGAATCTTTGATCTGTATAATAAATCAATAAGTTGAGGAAAACTTATTCCTAAAAATAATTTAGAAGCTATTAAACTTTCCATTTTGTAATTATTTGAAAAATAATTTATTTTTATTAATTGATTTTTAAATTCAATTGTTTCAACAAAACCTGGAATAAAGTTTTTTAAGAAGTTAGATGTATCTAAAATTTTGTTATTTAAATCTCTAAGTTGTCTTATGTTGTTATTATTTGATAAGTAACCATTATGTTTTTGAATTAATTTATCAAAGCTTATTCCAATCTTTTTAAATTGATTTATTGCTTCTCTATTTGTTGAACTAATATTAATAAAACCACCCCAAATATTAGAGTTGCCACCAACGCTAAGCCTATCATGTAATTTAGTTTTGTTTTTTAAATTATATAATAGGGTACCACTTGATTTAGCTTTATTTGAAAAAATTTTATTAGTATTTAAGATCCTCCTATTTCTAATTTGTAAATTAGGGTAAGGTCTATGAGTTGCTGTAATAACAATTGGGTTATATTTTTTAAACTTAAGAAATGTTGCTAAAGCTGAAAAACCACTTCCTATAATTACAATATTTTCCACATAAACTTAATACATCAAATTTAGAGATGTAATAAATAATTTATCCGTTTCCTTTTTAATTTTTTGAAAAAAATGGTATTGTGTTAACAACTTGAACAAAAAAATATTAATTACTGGCTCCAAAGGTTTTATTTCTCAAAAATTGTTCAATTACTTAAAAAATAAAAATCACAGGACTTTCTGTACTTCTAGAGTTAAAAATGATGCTTTTTATTTTGATCTTAAAAATGATTCAAACTCAAAACACACTATACCTAAATTTGATATCCTTATTCATTTGGCATATTTTAAAGGTAAGTCATTTGTTGATGAAAAAAGATATAATATCAATGGATCAAAAAATATATTTTTGCTTGCAAAAAAGTATAATGCCAAGATAATTTTTATTTCTTCTCAAAGTGCTAATTCAAAATCCTATTCTAACTACGGAAAAATTAAATACGAATTAGAGGATATTGCATCGCAATTTGATGCCTTAATAATAAGGCCTGGTTTAATTTATGAAAAAAATTCAAATATAGGTATATTTGGTAAAATTGAAAAAATGGTTAAAAACTTTCCATTAATAATAGTTCCTGATGGATTGAATAAAAAAATAAATTTATGTAAAATTGAATTACTTTTAAAAAATATAAATAATATTATAGTTAATGATAACTATAATGATAATAACATTATAAATTTATCTGAAAATGAAAATTACACATTAGTTGATTTAGTTAATTATATCTCGAAAAAACATAATAAAAAAATAAAAATAATTTTAGTAAATTATAAGATCATTTTAAATTGTTTGATATTTCTTGAGACATTTAACTTAAAACTAAGTTTAAGCTCTGATAGTTTAAAAAGTCTTATAAGATAAACTATCTATCTAACCGTAACTTATTCATAGACAGGGCAAGACCTATTGCAAAAAAACTACTTATCCCCATCCAGTTTTTAACAAAACTACCTGTTGACATTATTGGCCAGAATATAATGATTAAAGTTATTATAGAAATTAATTTTCCAGTGTAGTCGGGGTTATTTTTAACATGTTGAAACATAAAATATATAATAAAAATAAATAGTATTAGACCTAAAGGACCTGTCTCAACAAGCCATTGCAAATAAAAATTATGAGGGTGGGTTACGCAGCCAATATTTTTTAGAATATTTTTAAATTGATCAGTTTTACATAATTCAGTAAAATTATTTAAACCAATACCAAAAATAAAATAAGACTTGTACATTTTTAGAGCGATAGAATAAATTTCTCCATACGCACTATTTTTAAAATCTTTTAATACAGCAGTAAAATTTGGTTGTAATTTAACTACATGACTGCATAATTTTGATTCATTTTCAGCACAATCATATTCTTTTTCAACTTCCAAACCATATTCTATAGCTGAGGAATTAATAATTTTGTAATCATTAAAACTTGGGTGTACCTTTAAAGATAAAAGAATTAATATGAACATTAAAATTATTGATAGAAAAATAAAAATTTTATTTTTTTTTGAAAAAAACAAAAAAATCATTAATCCAAGTCCTAAAGTTGCAAATGCCATTCTTTCTCCGGATATGAAAGTAATATAACCACAAATTGCTAAATAAATCATGATTAGAGTATTTTTTAAAAAATAATTTTTAAAATATAAACTAAAGAATGTTAAACCTATGAAAGCAAACTTTGAAATGTAAGCCCCAGGTACAAGATCTTTAAATGGTCCTGTTAATCTATTAAATTTTGCAAAATCAGGCACATACCCAAATATATCACTCTTGAAGCCATTAAAAGAATCATAATTCAGGAATTGATAAAATGTATCTAAAATAACAAATAAAATTGAAAAAAATATAATTTTAATAATATTTTTTTTAAAAAAATTGTCTTCAAATACAAAATATATCAAAATAATTGGAATCATAAAGTACCTTATAAATATTAACGAATTTGAAAAAGCTTCAAAAATATTGAATGCAAATAAACTTGCAAGTAACAAATATAACCAAAAAAAAATTGAAATTTTAAACCAATTATATTCACTTAAATATTTTATATTTTTATTATAAATTAAATAAATTAAAAAAATAATCGCACTTAATGTAATAGTTATATCTGGTATAGCTGGGCCACTTATTAGAGTTATTGGAAGCAAAATCAAAAAAAATGCGAAAAATTTTCTAGTGATTACCATTATTTACTATTAATTTTTTAAATACGTCTTCAAGATTGCTTTCATAAGTATTCATCTCAGAAAAAGTAATATTTGATTTATTTAAAAGTTTTATAATATTGTTTATTGATATTTTGCTTTTATCGTAAGTTAGGTGTAATTTTTTATTATTAATAACTGGGTTGAATTCTAGCAAGTTACTGGGGATTTCAAAAGTATTTAATAAATTAAAACTCACTTTTTTTGTTGAAATAAAATTCAGTAGGTTTTCTTTACTATCATCTTTTATTATTTTACCTAAATTAATTATTGTTATATTTTCACATAATTCTTCTGCTTCTTGCAAGTAATGAGTTGTTAAACATATTGATGTTCCTTGTTTATTAATCTTTTTTATATATTTCCAAAGTGAACTTCTGAGCTCAACATCGACACCTGCTGTTGGTTCATCTAAAATTAACATTTGAGGATTGTGAACCAAAGCTTTTGCCACCAATAATCTTCTTCGCATACCACCTGATAAAGTTCTTGCATAGGCGTTTCTTTTATCAAGCAATCCAACATTATTTAAAATTTCTTCAGTTTTTCTATTCTTTTTTGAAATACCGTATAGTCCAGCTTGTAATTCTAACAATTCAAAAGGAGTAAAGAAAGGATCAATATTTAATTCTTGAGGCACAATTCCAATCTTAAATTTTGCAAGTTTTAAATTTTTATCAATATCAA
>CETH01105455.1_pt1 | contig 11450 bp, 22 predicted proteins | sample 361461 | NCBI WGS metagenome assembly CETH01 (sample SAMEA2622695, study PRJEB7988) | marine metagenome | isolation source: saline water (ENVO:00002010), including
TGAATTACTATTAAAGGTACTAAAGCGATTAAGAGATAATGGCAATAGTGTTATCGTTATTGAGCATAACATGGAAGTAATAAAATCGTCGGATTGGGTAATTGATTTAGGTCCTGAAGGAGGTTCTGAAGGAGGACAAATAATAGCCAGCGGAACCCCAGAGCAGATTTCAAAAATAAAAGGTTCTCACACAGGAAAACACTTAAAAAAAGAATTAAAAGTTAAGAAGTAGCTTCTTCTACCACCTCTTCTTCAAGAGATGAATTTTCTTGTCTATCCACAAATTCAACTTGTGCTGACGGCGCTTTATCTCCGTTTCTTAATCCTCTTTTTATAACTCTTAAGTAACCACCTGGCCTATCTTTATAGCGCGGTCCCAATTCTTCAAACAGTTTCGCAACAGCTTCTTTAGATCTTAACTTCGAATACGCTAATCTTTGATTGGGTACTGTATTATTTTTTGCCAAAGTAACTAAAGGCTCTAAAAAGCCTCTAATTTCTTTAGCTTTCGCAAGGGTTGTTCTAACAGATTCGTGTTCTATTATAGATATTGCTAAATTCTTCTTTAAGGCTTTTCTTTGAGGGCTATTTCTATTTAGTTTTCTTCCTGTCTTTCTATGTCTCATATCTAATTAATTAGTTTCAGGAGGCCAATTATCTAGGATCAAACCTAAAGATAAGCCTCTTGAAAGCAAAACCTCTTTAATTTCATTTAACGATTTTTTACCTAAATTTGGTGTTCTTAAAAGATCAGATTCCATTCTAGTAACCAAGTCACCTATGTAGTGTATGTTTTCTGCTTTTAGACAGTTGGCAGATCTAACAGTTAATTCTAGTTCATCAACAGGTCTTAGCATTATTGGGTCTATTTTAACTTCCTCTTTTTCTTCTATAACCTCTTCAAGCCTTCCTAATTCAGCAAAAGCAGATAATTGGTGTTGTAGTATAGTAGCTGAAATTCTTAAAATTTCCTCAGCATCTAAAGTTCCATCAGTATCTATATCGATTGTTAGTCGATCTAAATTTGTTCTTTGCTCAACTCTAGCATTATCTACCTGATAAGTAACTCTGTGTATAGGGGAATATGTAGCATCGAGTCTAAGGAGTCCTGTCTCTTGGCCCTCATCTTCATCTAAAGGTTTAACTGGGACAAACCCCCTCCCTCTTGTGATGCGTATTGTCATATTTAAAGATCCTTCTTCATTAAGTGTTGCTATATGATGGTCAGGATTTATCACCTCAACTCCAGTCGGCAACTCAATATCAGACGCAGTTACTGCTCCACTGCCAGATTTAGATAAAGTTAATTCTGCATCTTCTACTTCAGTTAACCTTATAGATAAATCCTTTAGATTCAGTAAAATATCTATTACATCCTCCTGGATTCCTTCTACAGTGCTGTATTCGTGCAGAACTCCATCAATCTTAACTTCTGAAACCGCAGTTCCTGGCATAGATGATAAAATAATTCTACGTAAAGCATTGCCCAAAGTATGCCCAAATCCCTGTTCTAACGGTTCAAGTACTATTTTTGATCTTGTAGGCCCCAATTCTTCTACTACGATCTCTGTAGGGGTCAAGAAGTCTTTAATGATGTCATAATTATCTGTCATATTTTTACCTCTATTTATTTTGAATAAAGTTCTATTATTAAATTTTCATTAATATCACTATCAAGAGAAGATCTCTCAGGTACGCTTTTAAATACGCCAGAGAATAGACTAAGATTAACTTCAACCCAGTCGCATTCTTCTCTATTCTTTGAAATTTCTAGTGCTTGCTGCACCCTGCTCTGAGATTGTGCTTTATTTGTTAATGATATTGTATCACCTGCGTTTAATTGGAAGCTCGGTATGTTAACTCTTTTGTCATTAACTAATACAGATTTATGACTTACCAATTGTCTAGCTTCTGCCCTAGTAGAGGCGAATCCCATTCTATAAACTACGTTATCTAACCTGCTCTCTAGGGCTTGTAGTAAATTATCTCCAGTTACACCTTTATTTCTAGCAGCATTTTTATAATATGTTTTAAATTGCTTCTCCATAACACCATAAATTCTTCTAACCTTCTGTTTTTCTCTTAACTGGACACCGTAATCAGAAATTCTAGGTCTTCTGCTTCTACCATGTTGGCCTGGAACTGTTTCGGATTTGCATTTAGAATCAAACGATCTAATTCCGCTCTTTAAAAGTAAATCTCTACCTTCTCTTCTAGAAAGCTTGCATTTTGGACCTATATATCTAGCCATTTATACCCTCCTCCTTTTAGGTGGTCTACAACCATTATGGGGAATTGGAGTAACGTCAGTAATCTTAGTTATTTTGAACCCTGAAGCATTTAATCCTCTGATAGCTGATTCCCTGCCGGAACCTGGTCCTCTTACTTGTATTTCTAGGCTTTCTACCCCAATTGCCTTAATTTTATCACCAACTGCTTCAGCAGCCTTTTGAGCTGCAAATGGTGTACTTTTCCTAGATCCCCTAAATCCCTGAGCACCTGAGCTTGATTGAGCAATAGCATTTCCTTGCTTATCTGTAACGCTAATCAATGTGTTGTTAAAAGAGGCATGAATGTGAGCTATGCCTTCACTAACTTTTTTTCTATTTATTTTCTTAGTTGCCATAAGTTTACCTTCTTATAGGACGTTTAGGTCCTTTTCGCGTTCTAGCGTTATTCTTTGTTTTTTGACCTCTTACAGGCAAATGTCGCCTATGCCTAATGCCTCTATTAGTTCCTAAATCCTGCAATCTCTTTATATTTGTAGCCACTTCTCTTCTTAAATCACCTTCAACTATAAAACTAGAGACCTCTGTTCTAATAGCTTCAATTTGATCTTCACTTAATTCCGAAATATTCTTTTCAGGGTCAATTCCTAATTTTATACAAATATTCTTTGCTCTAGTTTTTCCAATTCCATAGACATAAGTCAAAGAAATCTCTGCATGCTTATTGTCTGGAATATTTATACCTGCTACTCGAGCCATTATTTTCTCCTTTATCCCTGTCTTTGTTTGTGTCTTGGTTCGGTGGAACATATTACAAAAAGTGTTCCTTTTCTTTTAACTATCTTGCAATCACGGCATATTTTCTTAACTGAAGCTCTTACTTTCACAACTTATCTCCCTCCAAGAGGATTATTTCCATAACCCTTTAAATTTGCTTTCTTTAAAAGTGACTCGTATTGATGTGACATTAAATGTGATTGAACCTGAGCCATGAAATCCATAACCACAACAACTGCAATCAACAATGAAGTTCCACCCAAATAAAATGGTACATTAGCCGACACAATTAAGAATTGCGGCATAAGACATACTAGTATTAAATATCCAGAGCCCCAAACAGTCAGTCTTGTCATTACGCCATCAATATAATCAGCGGTATGCTCCCCAGGTCTTATACCCGGCATATAAGCCCCTGATCTTCTTAAATTTTCTGAGATTTCTTTAGGATCAAATTGTAAGGCGGTATAAAAAAAGCAAAAGAAAGCTATCAAAGCTGAAAAAAGTATTACGTAAAGAGGTTGTCCAGGGCCTAAAGCTAAAGCAATTTCTTGCAACCACTCAAAGCCTTCCCCTTGTCCAAACCAAGTAGAGGCAGAAGCTGGAAATAGTAATAAGCTACTTGCAAAAATAGCTGGAATAACTCCAGCCTGATTTATTTTCATTGGAAGATAAGAAGCCTGGCCTTGTACCATTTTTCTACCTTGTTGCCTTTTTGCATAATTTACAGTTATCCTTCGTTGACCCCTTTCTATCCATACAATAAAAGCAATTGCAGCTATAGCCACTAAAGCAATTGAAAGAAGCATAATTAAGTTAATATCTCCTTGTCTCGCTCCTTCAAAAGCTTGTCCAATTGCCCTAGGAAGACCAGCAACTATACTTGAGAAAATGATTATTGATATCCCGTTCCCTATACCTCTTTCTGTAACAAGTTCACCAAGCCACATTAGAAAAACTGTTCCAGATACCAGAGAAGTAACAGCAACAATTTGGAACACAAGTCCTGGATCAAGTGCCAGTCCTTGGTTTTGAAGTCCCAAAGCTAATCCGCTTGCCTGTATAAGTGCTAACAAAACAGTCCCATAGCGAACATAAGAAGTTCTCAATCTTCTGCCCTCTTCACCTTCTTCCCTAAATCTTTTCTTTAAAGAGGGTGTAGTTCCTTCAAGAAGACTCATTATTATAGAAGCAGTAATATAAGGCATTATATTTAATGCCATTATGCTCATCCTTTCTAAAGCACCTCCAGAAAACATATTAAAAAGATCTAATAAAGTACCTTGGTTTTGTTGAAAAATATTAGCAAGTTTATCTGGATCAATACCTGGAATAGGTATATGCGTTCCTATTCTATAAATAATTATAGCCATAAGAACAAATCTCAGTCTTTTCCATAACTCAGAAAGGCCTTTATTTTTTCCTAGTGCTGATGGACTTACTGACATAATTATATTTCTACCGTTCCTCCAGCTTCTTCTATCTTTTTCTTAACTGAAGCAGTTGTATTTATACCTTTTAAGTGCATCTTTGAGCATTCTTCTGAGTCAAGAAACACTTTTACCTTCTTGGTTGAGTTCTTAATTAAATTAGCAGTTATAAGAGTTTCAATACTTATTTCAGTCATTCCAGATTGGACCAAAGAGCTTAATCTTATTTGTTCAGTGTTCTTATTGACTCTAGAACTAAAACCATATTTAGGTACTCTTTTTTGAAGAGGCATTTGTCCTCCTTCAAAACCTATTCTTACCCTACCGCCTGACCTTGATTTAAGTCCTTTATGGCCTTTGCCACTTGTTTTACCAAAACCACTTCCTGTTCCTCGGCCGATTCTTTTATTAGCCTTGACTCTCTTTGGGTTTGGTTTTAATTCATTTAATTTCATTTTAATTAACCTAATTAATATAGCTCAAGCAGATGTATAGCTTTATTAATCATTCCTCTGTTTTCTGGTGTATCTTTTACTAAAACAATTTGTCCTACTTTTGAAAGACCTAAACCTTTTACGCTTTTCTTTTGATAAGCTTTAGAGCCTATTAAGCTTCTTTTTAATTTTACTTTTATTTCTTTATCAGACATTCCGTTACCCTCTACCAAGCCTCTTAGCAACAGTGGCTGGAGATTCCATCTCTCGCAAAGCCTTTAGAGTGGCAGCAACAACATTCACAGGGGTTGTAGAGCCATAACATTTAGCTAAAACATCTTTAACTCCAGCCAGTTCTAGTACTGCTCTCATTGCTCCACCAGCTATAATCCCAGTTCCTGGCGAAGCTGGCTTCATAAAAATTACTGAAGCTCCATATTTAGATTTAATAGGATACTGAATTGTGTTTCCTTTTAGTTCAATATTTACCATATTTCTTCTAGCATGATCTAAAGCTTTCTGAATAGCTATAGGGACTTCTCTAGCTTTACCTCTACCGAAACCAATCTTTCCATTACCGTCACCAACTACAGTTACTGCAGTAAAACCAAATATTCTTCCACCTTTAACTACTTTCGCTACTCTATTAACCTGAACTAGTTTTTCTTCTAAAACTTCTGAAGTTAAAGTATCTGCTTCTGTCGCCATATTCATATTCATAATTTTTCCTAAAAAGAAAGGCCTGCTTCTCTAGCTGCTTCCGCAAGAGCTTTTATTCGTCCATGATATTTATAACCGGATCTATCGAAAGATACTTTCTTAATACCTTTCTCGATGGCTCTTTCCGCAATAACTTTCCCTATTCGAGAAGCTGCTTCTATATTTCCATTGTTATCAGATTTTAGACCTGATTCAGAAGTAGAGGCTGAAACAATAACTTCTGAACCTTTGCTAGTCATAACTTGAGCATAAATATGTGAATTAGATCTAAACACTGTTAGTCTATTATTTTCAGTTAATGCTATCTTAGATCTTGTCTTAAGAGCTCGTTTCTGTCTTTTAACACTTTTCATTTTCTTATCTATGCTTTTTTAGATTCTTTCCTAATAATTCTTTCATCTGAATACTTCACCCCTTTTCCTTTATAAGGTTCAGGGGGTCTATAGTCTCTTATTTCTGCTGCTACTTGGCCTACTAACTGCTTATCCATTGATTTCAAGATTATTTCTGTATTACTTGGCAAATCAGCAGTGACGCCTTCGGGTAATTCATGCTTTATAGGATGAGAAAAACCTAAACTTAGGTTGATAGCATTACCTTCCAAAATAGCCCTATAGCCTACCCCATTAATTTCAAGTTTTTTTTCAAAGCCTATTTCAACCCCTTGAATCATATTTGTAGCTAAAGCTCTCATTGTTCCTGTTATAGCTAAAGACTCTTTAGTTTTTTTATTAGGGGCAAAACTAATTGAATTATCTTCCTGTTTTATATCAACATCTTCATGAACCTGCAAAGACAACTCACCTAGCTTCCCAGAAAAAACTAAGTTCCTATCTTTATTTTTTAAAGAAATACCCTCTGGTATTTCAACTGGTTTTAATGATGTTGTTGCCATAATTTACCTTCTAAAAAACTGAACAGATTAATTCCCCGCCAAGACCAGCTTCTTTAGCTTCTTGGTCAGTCATTAATCCTTTATTGGTAGATACAACAGCTATGCCTAAGCCGCCATTAATTTCAGGTATTTCTGTCTTATTTGAGTATTGCCTTAAGCCAGGTTTACTTATTCTTTTTAGCTCTTTAATCACTGGAGCACCTTCAAAATACTTTAATTTAATTTCTATTTCAGGCTTAGAATTCTCAGAAACATTAAATGAAGCTATATAGCCTTTATCTTTTAAAAGCGAAAGAAGGTTAATTTTTTTATTCGAGCTAGGAACAACTACACTAGCCTTTCCTCGAGCTTGCGCATTATTTATTCTAGAAAATAAATCTGCTATGGGGTCCTGCATACTCATAAATAATCCTTACCAACTTGATTTAACTAAGCCAGGTATATCGCCCTTCATAGCTAATTCTCTTAATTTATTTCTACCCAATCCAAATTTCCTATAAACAGCATGGGGTCTTCCAGTAATAGCACACCTTCTTTGCATTCTTATAGGATTTGCATCCCTAGGAAGTTTTTGAAGTTTAATTTGAGCTAATTCTCTTTCTTCATCAGAAGACTTAGGGCTTCTAATTATTTCCTTCAATTCAGCTCGTTTCTTTGCAAAACGAAGAACTGTCTTTCTCCTTCTTTCCTCTCTTGCTTTCATTGATGCCTTTGCCATATTTATTTCCTTAATTCTTGAATGGGAATTTCATTGCTCTTAATAAAGCTTCTCCAGATTTATCATCTTGAGCTGAAGTCGAGATACTTATATCAAGACCTCTAATCTTATCTACTTTGTCATAATCTATTTCTGGAAAGATGATATGTTCTTTTATTCCTATTGAATAGTTTCCTCTTCCATCAAAAGATTTAATCTCAAGTCCTCTAAAGTCACGTTCTCTTGGAATTGCTATCCCTAAAAGTCTTTGCAAAAAATCATACATTCTGTCCCCACGTAAAGTTACTTTACAACCTATAGGCATACCGTCTCTTATTTTAAAATTAGCAACAGATTTTCTTACTTTTGTAACTAGTGGTTTTTGTCCAGCTATCAACGTCATATCTTCTACGGCTCTCTCTAGTAACTTCTTATCATTCATAGCTTCCCCAACGCCCATATTTAAAGTAATTTTGGTTACTTTAGGAACAGCCATTGCAGAGTTTAAATTTAAAGATTCCTTCAACTCAGGAACCACTGTATTAATATAATGATCTTTTAAAGGTAACATTATTTTATCTCCTTGCCTGAAGACCTAAATACTCTAACTTTGCTTCCATCTTCCAATATCTCGACACTTACTTTGTCAGCTTTTTTTGTAGAAGGGTTATAGATAGAAATGTTTGATATATCTATAGATGCTTCTTTTTCAACAACTCCACCAGCTATTCCAGCATTAGGGTTTGGTTTCGTATGTCTTTTAACTATCTGTACGCCAGAAACATAGCATCTTCCATTAGAAAGAATTTTAGTGATTGAGCCTTGTTTTCCTTTATCTTTTCCAGCTATGACAATTACTTGATCTCCAGTTCTAATCTTATTCATTGCTAAAGTACCTCCGGAGCTAGAGAAACTATTCTCATGAAATCATCATTTCTAAGTTCTCTTGAAACTGGACCAAAAACCCTAGTTCCTATAGGTTGTTTCTGAGCATTTATCAAAACAGCTGCGTTATCATCAAACCTAATTGCGGAGCCATCGCCCCTTCTTAGCTTATTCTTTGTTCTAACAATTACTGCATCCAACACTTCTCCTTTTTTAACTCTTCCGGTTGGGATTGCTTCTTTTACAGTTACTTTAATTATATCGCCTACCCTAGCAAATTTTTTTCTTGACCCACCAAGAACTCGGATACACATTAGTTTTCTTGCTCCACTATTGTCAGCAACTTCTAAATAACTTTCTTCTTGTATCATTTCTCTAATTTACTTTATTTCTTCAAACTTCTTATCTACCTTTAACAATTCCCAAGATTTAGTCTTAGATAAAGGCTTACATTCTTTAATAGTCACCAAATCACCTTCATTGCATGTATTGTCATGGTCATGTGCTTGAAGCTTAGAAGACCTTCTAAGAATCTTCTTATACAAAGGGTGTTTAACCTTTCTTTCAACCATAACTGTGATGGTTTTATCTCTTTTAGAGCTAATTACTAGGCCTGTTACAGTTCTTGTGTTGATTTCAGTCATCATTTACTTCTTCTTTTTCTTTGACTTCATTATTTAAAGTTTTTAATTGTGCAATTGATTTACGTATTTCTCTTATTTTATGAGTTTCTTTTAGTTGACCAGAAGAGTTTTGAACTCTTAATTCCATTAACTCTTTCCTTAACTTGCCTTCTTCATCACTAATATCAGTAGATTTATTCCTTAACTTGCTTAATAAACTTTCTTTTGCCATTAGACTCTCCTTATAAAAGTTGTCGCTATTGGCATCTTAGCTGAAGCTAATGCAAAAGCTTCTTTAGCTAGCTCTTCATCAACTCCCTCCATTTCATATAAAACTTTTCCAGGTTTTATAGGGCATACCCAATATTCTACATTCCCCTTCCCTTTTCCTTGTCTCACTTCTAAAGGCTTCTTGGTGATGGGCTTATCTGGAAAAACTCTTATCCAAATTTTAGCTCCTCTTTTTACATGTCTAGTCATGGCTCTTCTTGCGGCTTCAATCTGCCTTGAAGTTAGCTGACCTCTTTCTGTCGCTTTTAGACCGAAAGTTCCAAAACTTAGAGTGGCGCCTCTTTGAGCATTACCTGTATTCCTACCCTTTTGTTGTTTTCTATATTTTGTTCTTTTAGGTTGAAACATTTCTTACACCTTATTCTGAATCCTTACTTTGCTTATCCAATACTTCACCTCTAAACACCCAGGCTTTAACGCCTATAACTCCATAAGTTGTATTAGCTTCAGCTAATCCATAATCAACATCTGCCCTAAGAGTATGCAAAGGAACTCTTCCTTCTTTCTGAATCTCTGCCCTTGCAATTTCAGCACCTCCTAATCTGCCCGCAACTCTAATTTTTACTCCTTCAGCTCCTTGTCTCATTGCATTTTGAACAGCTCTTTTCATGGCCCGCCTAAACATAACTCTTCTTTCTAATTGCTGAGCAACACTTTCTGCCAATAACTTTGCATCTAGGTCAGGCTTTCTAATCTCCTGAATACTTAATGTTACAGGGATTCCCATCCTACGAGTTATATCCTCTCTCATTTTGTCTATGTCTTCTCCTTTCTTCCCGATTACTACACCTGGTCTGGCTGTATGAATCAAAACCCTTGCATTATCAGCAGTTCGTTCAATATCAATTCTGCTTACCGAAGCATGAGACAATTTCTTTTCTAGGTGCTCTCTTACCTCTATATCTTTTAATAAATTCTCTGTGTATTGAGATTTTTCAGCATACCAATTAGAAGTATGCTGAGTAGTAATACCTAACCTAAAACCTATTGGATGAACCTTTTGCCCCATTATTTATCCTTTTCTTCTAAAGTTAATGAAATATTGCAGCTTCTTTTAAAGTATCTATCTGCTCTTCCCCTAGCTCTTGCTCTAATACGTTTCATTGTGAAACTTTCATCTACTGCAATTGTTGAAACAAATAAAGAATCTGCATCCAACCCCTGATTATGTTCTGCATTAGCAATTGCAGATTCTAAAATCTTCTTAATAATATAAGCAGATTTCTGAGGTGCAAAAGTTAAGATACCCATAGCTTCTTCTACCTTCTTTCCCCTAATTAGGTTTGCAATCAATCTGGCCTTTTGACTAGAAACTCTTGCACTCCTCAATTTTGCTACTGACTGACTCATGTTTTTAACTTCTATCTCCAGAATGCATCCTAAATGTGCGGGTTAGAACAAATTCTCCAAGTTTATGACCAACCATATCTTCCTGTATAAATATAGGCATATGTTGTCTTCCGTTATGAACAGCTATATTCAAGCCCACCATGTCAGGAGTAATCATTGATCTTCTTGACCAGGTTTTTATAGGTTTTTTATCATTCGTGGATACTGCTTTTTCTACTTTTTTAAGCAGATGTAAATCTACAAATGGTCCTTTTTTTAATGATCTAGGCATAATTCAATTAATTCCTTCTTCTTACAATCATTCGATCGCTGCTTTTAGTCTTTTTACGAGTTTTATAACCTTTAGTAGGAACTCCCCAGGGTGTTACAGGATGTCTTCCACCAGAGGTTTTCCCTTCTCCTCCTCCATGAGGGTGGTCCACTGGATTCATAGCCACTCCTCTTACACTAGGTCTTATTCCCATCCACCTTTTTGCCCCAGCTTTTCCAATAGATCTTAAAGAATGTTCAGGATTAGAAACACTACCTATAGTTGCTCTGCAATCTGATAATACTCTTCTCACTTCACCACTTCTTAGTCTTAAAGTTACATACCTTCCTTCAATTGCTAAGATTTGAGCTGAAGTTCCTGCACTTCTGCACATTTGGGCTCCCTTACCAGGGAATAATTCAATACAGTGAACAACTGTTCCTAATGGCATATGCTTTAAACATAAGGTATTACCTGTTGTAATAGGCGACTCTTCACCTGAGAGAATTTCATCTCCAACAGAAAGGCCTTCAGGAGAGATTATGTATTTTCTTTCTCCATCAGCATACAAAACTAGTGCTATGTTCGCAGACCTATTTGGATCATATTCTAAGGTCTCTACCTTCGCGGGAATTCCATCTTTATTTCTCTTAAAATCAATAAGTCTATAATGTTTCTTATGACCTCCACCTCTGTGTCTTGAGGTTATCCTGCCTTGGTTATTTCTTCCTGATTTTTGTTTTTTAGGCATAAGAAGTGCAGCATAAGGATCTCCTTTATGCAGATCATCTCTAGATACCCAAGATCTAAATCTACGTCCCGGAGAAGTTGGTTTTGATTTTTTTATTTGGGCTGCCATTATTCTGTACC
>CETH01183378.1_pt1 | contig 11446 bp, 8 predicted proteins | sample 361461 | NCBI WGS metagenome assembly CETH01 (sample SAMEA2622695, study PRJEB7988) | marine metagenome | isolation source: saline water (ENVO:00002010), including
GGGGAAGAACGCGTCATTCCTGAAGCTCCGGCGGGCATCCCTGACTCCTATCGGGAGCACATGGAGATCATGTTTGATCTCCAGGTGTTAGCTCTTCAGACTGACATGACCCGGGTTATCACATTCAAGACTGGCCGGGATTCGGAAAACCGCGTATTCCCGGAGTCGGGTTCGGACCGCCCATTCCATCCAGCGTCACATCATGGAGGCCGGGAGGAGGCGATTCTTGAGTTCAACAAGATCTGCCAATACCGTGTGGGGATGCTTCCCTATCTCTTGGACAAGCTCAAAGCCACAGTAGACGGTGGAACTAACCTTTTGGACAAGTCAGTGGTGATGTTTGGATCTCCGATGGCGGATGCTAACATCCATAACCACCGACGTTGTCCACTGATTTTCTTAGGAAAAGGGAACGGAATCCTAGAAGGCAACCTCCATCTTAAGGCAGCGGACGGCACGCCCATGGCCAACGCAATGCTAACGATGATGCAGGAGCTCGGGCATACAAATATGGAGAACTTTGGAGATAGCACGGGCGGCTTGATGTTGCGCTCGGCTGGTCGTACAACTGCTGAGCAACTTCGGTAGTCCGATGGTGCACATCCGTAGGGTAGGTTTGTCTTCCGCCATCGTGCTAGTTCTCATGGGGGCGGTACTGGTGGAATCCCCGGTCGCGGACGCAGCACGTTCAGGCGACCTAGACGAAGTCCGCTCACTGTTGCGAGGGGGTGCAGATGTGAATGCAGCTCAGGGTGATGGTATGAGTGCGTTACACTGGGCAGCCGAGCGGGGCGATATGGCTTTAATGGAGGTCCTGCTGTACGCGGGAGCAGAATTGGAAGCTTCCACCAGGATCGGACACTACCGCCCTCTGCACATAGCAGCGCGAAACGGGAACTTGGAAGTAGTGATCCGGCTCATTGAGGCGGGAGCCGACATAAACTCCGTAACGGACCCAAGTGGCTCGACGCCCTTGCATCTCGCGGCGCTATCTGGAAATGGATCGGTGGTGCGTGAGCTAGTGAATGCCGGCGCTGACATCGATTCCCGAGAAGCCGAGTGGCAACAGACACCACTTATTTTTGCAGCGTCTTGGAACCGACTGGAAGCAGTGGTTGCGCTTCTCGAGCTTGGAGCGGACCCGAATCTGGCTGCGAAATCTATGGATCTCCAGGAGATGGGAAGGCTTGATGGAGAGGCACAGCGTAGGCAGCAAGAAGTCCTCAAGGCGTTTACCAATGACGGGGAATGGACACCGACGTCAGCACAGGTGCAAGCTGCGGTTGTGGCGGGCCGGGAGGCTTACTCCGAGGGAGCAGAAGTAGAAGAACGACGCCGGAGCGATCGTTTTCAGCGTGAAGTTCGGATCAAATCAAAGGGTGGCCTGACTCCCCTGTTGCACGCGGCCCGTCAGGGACACGTAGAAACGATTGAAGCTCTTTTGGGGAATGGTGCAAGAATTGATCAGGTAGGGGGAGGCGATGGGACCAGTCCACTGCTGATGGCAACTATCAACGGTCAATTTGACGCCGCAGCGGTCCTACTGAGGCACGGGGCGAATCCAAACCTTGCTTCTTCACTGAACGGAGTGACCCCCCTGTTTGCGGCTGTTAACTCCGAGTGGCAGCCGCGGACCCGTTACCCCCAGCCGCAGGAGCGAGAGGGCCAAGAACTCGGTTATCTTCAGATAATGGAGGCGCTTCTCGAGGCTGGAGCTGATCCTGATGGGCGTATGACCCTCCACCCTTGGTACATGGAGTATACCGGTTGCGGGAATTCTCAGTGCGGCCTGATAGATATGAAGGGTGCGACAGCCTTCGTTCGCGCAGCTTACGCTACAGATGTGAATGCTATGAGAATCCTTACGAAATGGGGTGCTGATCCATATATCGCGACTGAGGCGCCCGCACGAAGGAATCGTCGGACTACACAAGAACGCATCAGGGAATCCCAAGTTGAAGCCCTCGACGACGTAGAACAATTCGAGGAGCTAAGTGACTCTGCTCAGGCAACCGCGGTCGTGACGATTTGGGAAGACTTGCCAGACTCCGTGAAGGGTAGCCTCCCGGAGGAGGATATCCGTGAGGCACCGGCAGGTTTCAGACAGGTCGTTCTCGAACACGCTATGCGGCAAGATTCGGTGAACGCTGAAAAACCAGACCCCTCGGGACTTGAACCCGTGCCACAGGGTGGCCCGGCCGTCTTCGCCATCCATGCGGCATCTGGGGTAGGCTATGGCGAGGGCTTTGCCGGTAATGCTCATCGGCACGCCGAGAATGGTTGGCTCCCGTCGGTCAGGTTCCTAGTGGAAGAGGTTGGTATGGACGTCAATCTTCGCGATCACAATGGGTATAACTCTATCCATCATGCAGCGGCCCGAGGAGATAACGAGCTGATCCTCTATCTGGTGGAGAAGGGTGGAGACGTGACGGCCATAAGCAGACGAGGACAGACCACAGCGGATATGGCTAACGGACCTGTATCAAGGGTGTCTCCAATCCCTGAAACCGTGGCGTTACTGGAGGAATTAGGCTCGGCGAATAGCAACAACTGCTTGACGTGCCAGTAGATTTAGCCTGACGGGTGAGTAGGCTTTCACATCCTCAGGGGAATCACTCCAAAAGTGCGCGGAGCCGTGTTTGGGGTTGATAGTTTGCAAACATCTTCTGGTGGGGTAACAAGTGGGAGAACTTTGGATCCTGATCCCGGCTCCCTTCATGGGGTACTTCGTCATCGACCATTTCCGTAAGCTCTTCTCAGACGATCCGAACTTCGTTCGTGAAGTTTTTAAGTCACAACCAGTAACCACGGTCGCGGCGGCAACCGCGTTGGGAGCCGTGTTTGTCTGGGGCTTATCCGAGGTGGGTCAGCGATTGATCGGGATTCTGTTCTAGCAATCAGGAGCAAGACTAACCCTTCTGGTAAAGATCATCTGGTCTTCAGCGTCAACGCGTGAAGGGTCACCGGGTAACCCATGATACGTGGGGAGAGTGATGGGCTAGCCCTTGCCGTCCCATTCTGACCGGGCTCACTTTGGCCGTCGGCGCTCTTCTGCATCTGTACTCATGGCATGGATCCCTTACATAGAGAGTGAGCAGGCCTCAGGCATTCTCACCGAGTTGTACGACGAGTATTCAGACAATGCTGGTTCATTGGATCACATACTCCGGATTCACTCGTTGAACCCACGCTCGATGAAGGATCATGCGGAACTATACAGCCATCTCATGCGGGGCCCTTCACCGTTGAGCCGGATTCAGAGAGAGATGATTGCGGTAGCGGTCTCAGCCGAAAACGAATGCTTCTACTGAATAGTTCACCACGGGGCGGGTCTCCGTAGGTTGACCGGTAAAGATGAACCGGGGTATTCACTCGCGAGAGGGAGGAACTCACCCGATCTGTCAGAGGCCGATTCGTGTATGCTCCATTACGCCCGGATGCTGACTCGAGATCCGGGCTCAATTGAGCGCGGTGATATTGATCGACTTCGTGAACTCGGATTTGAGGATCGGGCAGTTCTAGATATTTGCCAAGTAGTGTCGTACTACAACTACGTGAATCGACTTGCAGATGGCCTTGGAGTAGAGTTGGAGGACTGGTGGGCAAACGAGGATATGGTGATGACGCGAGCAGAATTCGAGGCGGTTACGAGATGAGTCAGGCGATAGTGTTAGACGGGCATTCACTAACGCTAGAGCAAGTAGAGTCCGTAGCGATGGATCTTGCGGTCGACATCGAGTTGTGCGGGGAAGCCGAGAAACGGGTAACTAGATCCAAGGACTTTATTGAATCCAAAGTGCTGTCGGGAGAACGTGTTTACGGAGTCACCACTGGCTTTGGCCGCTTGGCAGATGTGGAAATCTCCCCGGACGAAACGAGTGCCCTGCAACACAACCTGGTCAGATCCCATGCCTCGGGGATGGGAAGCCCATTTCCTCGTGAGGTTGTAAGGGCCATCATGCTGTTACGTGCCAACGCATTAGCCCGAGGGGTCTCGGGGTGCCGAGTAGATTTGATACGCGCTCTAATCAGTTTTTTGAACGCTGGAGTTCATCCTCGTGTTCCCGAATTCGGATCTGTGGGGGCGAGTGGAGATTTGGCGCCGCTAGCCCATGTGGCTTTGGGGCTGATCGGTGAGGGCGAAGCCGAGTGTGACGAAGCAATTGGCCCGGTAGGGCACTTTCTTACAGGAGCTGGCGTTGAGGCGATGACGCTAGCACCTAAGGAAGGACTAGCGTTAATAAATGGAACTCAAGCCACAACGGGGCTCGGAATCCTAGCGCTTATGCGAGCAGAGCGTGCCCTAGCAACAGCAGAGTTAGCATCGGCGATGTCTTTGGAGGCGCTTTTGGGGACCCCTTCCGCTTACCATCAGGAGATCCACCTAGCCCGGCCTCACCAGGGACAGATTCATTCGGCCCAGTTACAGCGGCAATTACTCGCGAAATCCGAGATTAGGGAGTCTCACCGGAATGACGATCCACGCGTTCAGGACGCATACTCTCTACGCTGTGTCCCGCAGGTCCATGGGGCGGCTCGACACGCTCTACGATACGTCCGCGGCATTTTAGAAACTGAAGCGAATAGTGCTACCGACAATCCTCTCGTGTTTCCGGCTGAGGAATTGATCCTCAGTGGTGGAAATTTCCACGCCCAAATCATATCCCAGGCGCTTGACCTTCTAGCCATCGCGCTTGCCGATCTTGCGGCCTTCTCAGAGCGCCGCGTCGAACGGTTGCTGAATCCTGATTTGTCCGCGGGCCTTCCAGCATTCTTGGCTAAACGGCCGGGCGTAGAGAGTGGCTTCATGATCGCTCAGGTGACTGCGGTCGACCTTTTGGCCGAACTGCGATTGCTCGCGGGTCCGGCTTCGATCGACTCAGTGACCACCAGTGCGAATCAAGAAGATCACGTTTCTATGGGATTAGCTGCTGCCAGGAAAGCTTATCGATCGGTCCGATGTTTAGAACGTGTCCTTGCGATTGAGTTGATGTGTGCGGCAGAAGGGATCGAATATCGTCGGCCACTTAAGGCGGGAGCGGGTGTTGAAGAGGCGTGGAGCATCGTGCGCTCCTATGTTTCACGCCTTGAGGGTGATCGGATGCTCGGACCGGATCTAGAGACACTAACGAACGCGATAGGGTCGGGTGCACTGTCTGAGGTGTCGGCTCGTTATGACGTCAGAGATGACTGGGGCTTAGGGCAAGACTTATGACGATGGAGATGATCGACGCTCTCCCGGGTGCCCGCGAGGTACGGGCTCCGAGGGGGACTGAGATTTCATGTAAGGGATGGACTCAGGAAGCCGCACTTCGGATGCTGATGAACAACTTGGATCCCGACGTGGCAGAGCATCCAGGTCGTCTTGTGGTGTACGGTGGCACGGGGCGTGCGGCCCGAAACTGGCCATCGTTCGACGCAATGATAGACTGCCTCCGTAGTCTCGAAGATGATGAGACTCTCCTTGTTCAGTCCGGAAAGCCTGTAGGCGTGTTCACGACCCATGAACGGGCCCCACGGGTTCTCATTGCGAACTCCAATCTAGTGGGCCGATGGGCGACATGGGAGCATTTTCGTGAACTAGAAAAGCGGGGCCTGATGATGTATGGCCAGATGACTGCTGGCTCATGGATTTACATAGGTACTCAGGGGATCTTGCAAGGTACTTACGAGACCTTTGGGGCGATGGCGGCAAAGCACTTTGATGGTACACTCAAAGGAAAGTGGGTGCTGACTGGCGGTATGGGAGGAATGGGTGGAGCGCAGCCACTCGCTGCGACAATGAATGAGGGTTCGATGTTGTGTGTCGAAGTTGACGAAACGCGCATCCAACGGCGCTTGGATACCGGTTACTGCGATCGAATGACACATGACCTGGACGAGGCGCTGAAGATGATTGAGGATGCATCTGAGAGTAAGAGCGCCATCTCAATAGGGCTTGTGGGTAACTGTGCTGAAATCCTCCCCGAACTTGTGGGGCGGAATATAGTCCCCGATATCGTAACGGATCAGACATCAGCGCATGATCCTTTGGAAGGATACGTTCCCGCAGGCTTGAGTCTAGCGGAGGCCCAGAATCTAAGGATGGACGATCCGGACGAATATGTTCGTCGGTCAATGGATTCGATGCGCAAGCACTGCGAAGCGATCGTTGCGCTGCAAGAAGCTGGAGCAATAGCGGTAGACTACGGTAACAACCTCAGGGGGTATGCTGAGGACGCTGGATTCGCAGGCGCATTTTCATATCCAGGGTTCGTTCCGGCTTACATCCGCGACTTGTTTTGTGAGGGCAAGGGTCCATTCCGGTGGGTGGCTCTGTCTGGGGATCCTGCGGATATCCACAGGACTGATGATCTGATTCTGGAAATGTTTCCAGAGGATGAGCACCTTTGCCGTTGGATCAGAATGGCGAATGAAAAGGTCGCCTTTCAAGGCTTGCCATCCCGCATTTGCTGGTTGGGTCAGGGGGCACGAGCACGATTTGGTCTCGCAATAAATGACCTCGTAGCCTCCGGTGAAATCAGTGCGCCCATCGTAATAGGGCGGGATCACCTAGACACGGGTTCCGTCGCTTCTCCAAACAGGGAGACCGAGGCGATGCTTGATGGGACTGATGCAGTTGCTGATTGGCCGATCTTGAATGCACTCCTTAACACGGCTTCCGGGTCTAGCTGGGTCTCGTTTCATCACGGTGGTGGGGTCGGGATAGGTAATTCTTTACATGCGGGGCAGGTGATAGTCGCAGATGGGACAGATGAGATGGCGAAGCGGATCGAACGGGTTTTGACTAACGATCCAGGCATCGGGGTAGCGCGTCATGCGGACGCAGGCTACGAGGTCGCCCGCGAGACTGCGGAGCGAGAGAGGTTGCAAATTCCGATGCCATAAAGCCGAGCAGGACTTGGGTCAGCCTCACTCCAGTTCGCACTGCACTAAATGTTTTTGGCAAGATTCCGGGCGACTTCGGCGTAACTGTCGTATACGTTGTCGGCTGCGACATGACGGCCTTGTCGAACCACATGATTGCCGCCGGTGAAGACATCGCTCACAGGAGTTTCGTCGCCTGAGAAGATCCAAGCATCTAACGCATCATCCTCTGAGAGGCCCAGAAGGGCAGGATGATTTTGATCGAGGATCACAATGTCCGCTCGTGCTCCTTTGACAATACTACCGATTCGGCGTCCTGAGGCCGTTGCTCCTCCACTCCAAGCCGCATCTAGCAGCGTCCTGCCAGTAGATTTTTGCTGGGCACCCGCGGCTACGTTTCGAGTCCGTGTCTTGAGTCTCTGGCCGTACTCCAAAAGTCTCAATTCACTGGCAGGTCCGCGCCCGACGTGGGAGTCGGTTCCGATTGCCCAAGTGCCTTTTCTATTTTGATATTCAAGAAAAGGAAAGATCCCATCTCCAAGATTCGCTTCGGTGGTTGGGCAGAGGCCCACTGTAGCCCCCGACGCAGAAATCCCAGCGATCTCGGCTGCATCAATATGCGTAGCGTGAATCAGACACCATTCTTTATCAACCGGTGCATGATCCAAAAGCCAGGCGGCAGGGCGCGTCCCAGAGTATGAGAGAGATCGGTCTACCTCTCTCAGTTGCTCGGCGACATGTATGTGGATGGGAATGGTCGGATCCATCTTGCGTGCTGCCTCTATGGCGGTGGATAGGCTGTCTCCAGGGACGGCCCGCAATGAATGCAATCCTAGGCCGATACGAACTGTGCTGCCGGATGCTTCTGCGCCAAGAATTGCTATATCACTGATCAAGCTTTCGACATTGTTGAGAAATCGTCTTTGCTCAGGCTCGGGCTTAACCCCTCCAAAATCGGATGCCTGATACAGTGTAGGCAAAATTGTCAGACCAATCCCTGTGGTTTCACTCGCTTTTAGGATTCGGCGCGCCATCTCTACCGGATCTTCGTACGGTGTGCCGTCCTTATCGTTTCGGAGATAGTGGAACTCGGCGACGGATGTGAAACCTCTCCTCACGAGTTCGACGAAGAGTTGTGCCGCGATTGCTTCAATATCATGTGGAGTGAGCGAACGCACGAAGGAATACATGCGATTCCGCCACGACCAAAAAGAATCTCCTGCGGGTGACCCAATCTCTGCAGAGCCAGCCATAGCACGTTGAAAGGCATGTGAGTGCACGTTGGGCACACCCGGAACTGCTATCCCCGGTGTACGTTGGGCACCGCGAGGTGTTGTGTTCGGTTGTACCGACGTGATCCAGCCACCGGCATCGACACCGATGCGAACATCGTGGGTCCACCCGCTTGGAAGCAGAACAGAATCAAAGAACAGGTCGATCATGGCTGAGGAGTGTAGATTGACAGGGAAGCGAACGTCAAACTAGGAGGCCCTCTGAGCGCAGTGGACATGGCGGTGGTAAACGGACACGGAGCGACCATGACGGGTGTCGGGGTAGATCCATACGGCACCATTCGTGACGTAACGATTCTAATCCGTGAAGGCGTCATCGATTGGATCGGGCCCGCTAATTTGGTTCCGAATGCTGCTGTTTCATCGGCGAGAGAAGTGGTCGACCTAGAAGGTGGGTGGGTTACGCCCGGACTGGTTGACTGCCATACACATATCGTCTTTGGCGGCAATCGGGCTAGGGAATGGGAGCGACGACTCGAGGGTGCCTCCTACAAACAGATAGCAAGTGAGGGCGGCGGTATTCTATCAACGGTACACGCTACTCGGAAGGCAACGACGGCCCAGCTTGAGACGGACGCTCGGGTTCGTTTGAATAGAATGATCGATCATGGAGTCACGACGGTTGAGGTTAAGTCAGGCTACGGCCTGGACCTGCCAAACGAGATGCGGATGCTTGAGGTGGCCAGGGGTCTTTCTGAGTTGGGGGTCACGGTTTCGACTACGTTACTAGCCGCGCATGCCGTACCGGAGGAGTACGTGAATAACCGAGGTGGTTATGTCGATCTGGTGTGTGAAGAGATGATTCCGTTCGCAGCCGGAGCTGGTTTGGCCGACGCAGTTGACGCTTTTTGCGAAGGGATCGCTTTCACTGTCGATGAGTGCGAAAGGGTGTTGCTGGCGGGGATCGAGCACGGACTCTCCGCCAGGCTGCATGCCGACCAACTTTCCGACCTTGGGGGCGCTTATTTGGCAGCTCGGCTCGGGGCTCTTTCAGCCGACCATCTTGAGTATGCCAGTGAAGCTGGAGCTGCAGCCATGGGTGAGGCGGGATGCGCAGCCGTTCTACTTCCAGGAGCTTTCTATTCCCTTGGTGAACGGCAAAAGCCACCCATCGATGTGTTTAGGGAGCATGATGTGCCTCTCGTGGTCGCAACGGATGCGAACCCTGGTTCTTCACCAATAGTGCAGCCACTCATAGCTATGAATCAGGCTTGCGTGCTCTTTGGTCTCACGCCGGCGGAAGCGATAGCAGGAATGACGAGATTGTCCTCGGGTGTGCTTGGTTTAGAAGACAGGGGAGTCCTTGAGGTCGGACGGCGGGCAGATCTGGCTTGTTGGAGTATTAGCGAACCGGCAGAGCTTGCTTATTGGGTAGGAGGGGTCCCGGCACAGGCGGTGATCTCCGGGGGCAGAAGGATTCGTTAGGGTGCGATCGTTCATGTCGAACGGGGTCGACAGCCAAAGTGATCTTCTCTAGAGTGCGTGAGTGCTGATAGCTCTATTTCCTCCTCGATCTTGCTGATCGGCTTCCGCTGGGTTGGGCTCGCCGTGCACGGTTAGAGTTTCTCAGAGTGGCCGGTGTCCTGGCCAACCCCATTGGCGCCAACTCTACTGGGGATGTTGAGGGATTCCTGGCATGTGCTGGTCGCATGAGGTGAGAAGACATGCGGACTCTCGAAGAGCGGTGATTGAATGTAGAGGAGCCTCTCTCAGCCGTCGGATAGACACCCGAGTGATCAAGCCGGTTCGGTCGTCCAGCGCTACGTGTTTGAGCTCGAGCCCTCATGCTTTGGCGGGGGCTCAGTGATGGAGTTGATCGATTAGGAGTGCTACCAAAATAGGCACTTCGCTCCTCGTTTCGAACTCTAGCTAAACGGCTTCTTTCATGAATAAACCGCTGATGTTCTGCGGCCCGTTGAGCGTTAGTGAGACCGATCACTCGGCGAGGAATCCCTCTGTCTGCGGCATTATTTCTGCCCCTTGGTTTGGGTTTTGCTGACATAGGTGTTCTTGTCGTTCGGGGATTTTCCAGCTGGCTCGTAATTCTGACTTCTTGAGCTCTCACGCCGTTTAATTGCGGATGGACTATGGCTCTAGGATTTGATGGCTCGACTGAGCGACGGGCCGGGACTCGGCGTGCGCTACGGTTCACGCGGGCTCGAGGAGACCTCAGCTCACGTTGACGATTCCCTCTCAAGCCTAGTTCATCGGTGTGGTATAGGTCTGCTATACGATGAGATTGCGTGGCATGTGGCCTAGGAGCTAGCCCGTGCACGTATCGACGTGATGAGAATCGTTGGCTCGAATACGCACGGATAGGATACCCATTCAAGTGGTGGTCCCAATAACCGGCCCGGTAAAGAGGCCGATGACTAAGATGCCAGTCCAGGCTGGGAATGAGACCTAGAGCGCTGTAGTGCCGGTAGACGTTGGTCGGCGGGCTCCAGAAGCGATGGCGCCAGGTGCATCGATGATTCACTAAGTAAATGATTGGTCTCGCGTAGGGGCCGTAAGCATAGGCGAGAGGGCGTTCATAGGCGGAGTGACGCCACCAGCACCCGGATAAATCATTCCAGTTTGTGGCACTGATACCTAGGTGTACTATGCCAAAGTTGTACCCGGCAAATAGGGTGATAGAGCTGAGCGGCTGTGCGGAAGTGGTCTGAGGGTAAGAAAAGATTACCGTGGCTACAGTCAGCACATAAAGGGCTTGCCGATACATTGTCTCCATCTCCGTCAAGGGGTCGATCATCTATCCTTGCATATGGCGTGCCCAAGAGTGCTATAGAATCATAAGCTGCTGATGGATTTACATATAGAGTAGATAGTATCATCTATATTATGAGTAAGCTTGTTGTCACTAGGTGGTGACACCCTGATCCCTGATAGGACGGGTAGTGGCCTAGCTAGACATCGTCAGTCGAGTGTCATACGGACCGGGAAATTGCGTTCATGTCCATGATGCCGAGTCGCGATATGACGTGGGCCTGGGCTTCTGGGTCACAAATTCAGATGGTTCGAGTGCTCTCGAAAAGTGATGGTGACTACCTCTAACGAACCTTGGTCAAATCGTTTGGTCTTGATCCTGGGCTGATTTCTTCCGAGATTTCCCCCGTTCCGGCTGACGCAAGACAGTTGTCGGCACCGGCGCGGCCTCTTCGGCTCGCTGTGGGAACGGCCTGACGACAGCGCAAGCTGATCACTGGGTTCACCTAGCCACGGCCGGCGGTGGGCGCTCGAAGCGCACCGCTATCACCGTCAACTTGGGTAAAGACGTGCCCGAATCA
>CETH01086692.1_pt1 | contig 11445 bp, 5 predicted proteins | sample 361461 | NCBI WGS metagenome assembly CETH01 (sample SAMEA2622695, study PRJEB7988) | marine metagenome | isolation source: saline water (ENVO:00002010), including
CGGTCGACTTAAAGTAACTGCACTAACTGTTAGTGGCGTTCAGTTTGTTGAAAGCTGTCTTGGCCGCTAGCCTGTGCGCTGTCGTGGCTCTGGTGTCATCTTTTTTGGAAAACACTAAGAGTTTTCGCGCGCCCCTGCTTCTGAAGACCGTTGCCCACGGTCGCAACTGAATATTTTAGGAGATCCCGTTGTCTTCTCGCGCTGCCCGGGAACGGTATTCGTTCGGCAACCTCGAAGAGGTACTGCCATTACCTGACCTAATCGACGTCCAGAAAAAGTCCTTTGAACGTTTTCTAGCTATTGGATTAGCAGAAACCTTCGCCGATATAAGTCCCATAACTGATTTTACGGGGAATCTTGAACTTGAATTTGAGTTCGATAGCAGCGACGAAGATCTCAAGGGACCTCCAAAGTTCTCAGAAAAAGAGTGCAAAGAGAAAGATCACACATATTCGGATCAGATCTTTGTTCGCGCCCGATTCCTGAACCGCAACACGGGCGAAATTAAAGAACAAACAGTTTTCATGGGCGATTTCCCAAAGATGACTGACAAGGGCACTTTTATCATCAACGGCACAGAGCGTGTGATTGTTAGCCAGCTTGTTAGGTCGCCGGGTGTCATCTTCCAGCCAGGTGAGAGATACCGGCTTCGTAACATGCAAAAGCACCAGTTAGTTACTGGAACCATTCACCCTTATCGAGGCGAATGGATTGAATTTGATGTCGAACATAAACCGGGTAAAGACGTTACGGCTGGAGCCCGAATTGCTCGTAAACGTCGGCTAAGTGTTTTCACAATCTTAAGGGCACTCGGATATGACGAAGCCAACCACCCCGGCTTCCTTGAGCGATTCGTCGAACACTTTGATTTCCTAGAGGGCCAATGGGAAAGCGAACGAGACAAGTGGAGTCGCAGCGAAGAAGACAGCCCGATCGACCCGACCCAAGAAGAAGCACTCATAGAGATATATAAACGTGCTCGCCCAGGTGAACCACCAACGGCTGAAGCCGCAGCGAACTATTTCAACAACGCATATTTTGATGATCGCCGATACTCCTTATCAAAGGTCGGTCGATACAAGCTGAACAAGAAGCTGAGCTCTGAAATTGACAAACTCGAAGATCTCTTTGGGTTAAAGCTCGAACGCCCAGCAGTTGACTCGCAGGTATTGACAAGATCAGAGGTGCTGGCATCGATTAGTTACCTCCTCCACCTTGCCGATGCAGAACCTGGCTATCGCTTAGACGACCAAGATCACTTCGCGAATCGCCGGATCCGGTCTGTTGGTGAGCTAATACAAAACCAGGTTCGTATCGGACTCAGTCGTATGGAACGCGTTGTTCGGGAACGAATGACCACCCAGGATGTGGAAGCAATCACTCCAACAACGCTGATCAACACTCGGCCAGTAACTGCCGCGATTAAAGAGTTCTTCGGCACTTCTCAGTTGTCGCAATTTATGGATCAAGTCAACCCATTGTCAGGCTTGACTCACCGACGCCGTCTCTCAGCGTTAGGACCTGGAGGTCTTTCACGAGAACGAGCAGGCTTCGAAGTTCGTGACGTCCACTTCAGTCACTATGGTCGAATGTGCCCTATCGAAACGCCTGAAGGGCCGAATATTGGGTTGATAGGCGGTCTCGCAACGTTCGCTCGAGTGAACGAATTTGGTTTTATCGAATCGCCGTACCGTTTGGTGAAAAAAGGAAAAGTAACTGACGAGATCCGTTACTTAACGGCTGACGAAGAAGAAGAATTCGTTGTAGCTCAGGCCAACGCCCCACTTAATGCAAACAAGACCTTCCGTAACCCACGAGTTCTCGTTCGTAAGAGTCCTCAAGGAGCAAGTCTCGCTGATCTGAAACTTCAGATGGAGCGTGACACGTATTTCGCTGCGACTACCGAAATTAGTTATGTGCCTGCTGACGAAGTCGACCTAATGGACGTCTCTCCGAAACAAATTGTTTCCGTGGCAACAGCCTTGATCCCATTCCTTGAGCATGACGACGCAAACCGTGCGCTTATGGGAGCGAATATGCAACGTCAGGCAGTGCCGCTGCTTCGCGCGGAAGCTGCCTATGTAGGTACTGGCATCGAAGCACGCGCCGCTGGCGACGCTGCGGACGTGATACTTGCTGACGAAGATGGGGTAGTTACTGAGGTAACCGGAACCAACATCAACGTCGAATACAAGAAATCTGGAACGATAAGCCACCAACTACTCAAGTTCGAACGTTCAAACCAAGACACATGCATAAACCAGAAGCCCATTGTTCGTGAGGGAGACAAGGTTAAGGCAGGAGCGATTCTCGCTGACGGTCCGTCTACCGACAAAGGTGAATTAGCGCTCGGCAAAAATCTTTTAGTGGCTTACATGGCTTGGGAGGGCTACAACTTCGAAGACGCGATCATTATCAGTGAGCGCCTTGTGAAAGATGATGTCCTCACGTCGATTCACATTCATGAACACGAAATCGATGCTCGAGACACAAAACTTGGTCCTGAAGAAATTACCCGAGATATTCCGAATGTCGCTGATGACGTATTAGCCGACCTTGACGAACGAGGCGTTGTTCGCGTTGGCGCAGAGGTAGGTCCTGGAGACGTACTTGTTGGCAAAGTAACACCAAAGGGTGAAACAGAACTGACTCCAGAAGAACGTTTGCTTCGAGCCATCTTTGGCGAAAAAGCACGCGAAGTTCGCGACACCTCGCTAAAGGTCCCTCATGGAGAACGCGGAGTAGTAACCGATGTCCGGGTACTTCAGCGTGACGAAGATGAGGAACTCCCGCCAGGCGTCAATGAGCTTGTGCGTGTTTATGTAGCTCAAAAACGCAAAATCAGTGTTGGCGACAAACTTGCCGGGCGCCATGGCAATAAAGGCGTGATATCAAAAATCCTTCCAGTGGAAGAAATGCCATATCTGGCGGACGGAACACCCGTAGATATCATCCTGAGCCCGCTTGGGGTTCCGAGTCGAATGAACGTGGGCCAAGTCCTTGAAGCTCACTTGGGCTACGCGGCACGCTGGGGTTGGGAAGTCAACGGGCAAGCCGTTGGGAGTGAACCCATCTCCAATACAGCTCGTAAAACTCGCCCACGGACAGAACCGTCGGTGTTTGTAGCAACACCAGTATTTGATGGCGCTAGTTGGGATGAAGAAGAACGTGCTGGCGCTCACCCAACAATCCAAAAGACGCTCGAAAATCTTCGACCAGAAGCTTCATCCGGTGAACGAATGATGACTTCGGCTGGCAAAGCCGTTCTATACGACGGTCGATCGGGAGAAGCGTACGACCAACCAATAATGGTTGGGTATAGCTATATTCTCAAACTAGCCCACCTTGTCGATGACAAAATTCACGCCAGGTCTACCGGCCCTTACTCAATGATTACGCAGCAGCCGTTGGGTGGTAAGGCACAGTTCGGTGGCCAGCGATTTGGCGAAATGGAGGTGTGGGCTCTCGAGGCTTATGGAGCTGCATATCTCCTTCAAGAACTCTTAACCATAAAGTCCGACGACACGTTGGGAAGAGTTCAAGTCTATGAAGCGATCGTTAAAGGCAAAAATATCCCTGAACCAGGGATTCCAGAAAGCTTCAAAGTTCTAATTAAGGAAATGCAAGCACTTTGCTTAAACGTCGAAGTGATCTCGTTGACCGGCGATCAAATAGATATGCAGGGATTGGACGAAGATGTCTTCCGAGCTGAAGAGTCGCTGGGAATAGACATAAGTCGACCTGAACGAGGAACTGACGAAGAAGACGCACTCCGGAGGCAACAGCTATGAGCACCGGTGCCCTACATATGACCCCTTCTCGAATTGAGAGCAGCAAATGATCGACGTTAACGAGTTCTCAGATATAAGGATCGGCTTGGCGACCGCCGATGCGATCCGGACCTGGTCTAACGGGGAAGTAAAGAAACCCGAAACGATTAACTACCGAACGCTGAAACCCGAAAAAGATGGTTTGTTTTGCGAAAAGATCTTCGGTCCCACCAAAGATTGGGAATGTGCTTGTGGCAAGTACAAGCGTGTTCGTTTTAAAGGGATTATCTGTGAGCGGTGCGGTGTAGAAGTAACGCGCCAAAAAGTTCGCAGAGAGCGCATGGGCCATATCGAGCTTGCTGCACCAGTGGTGCACATTTGGTATCTGCGCGGTACCAGAAGCTGGCTTGCATATTTGCTTACAGGCCTTGAAATTCGCGAAGAACTCAAGGCTAAGCAACTGGAACGAGTTATCTACTTCGCGGCAAACCTCGTTACATGGGTTGATGACGACAAGCGCCACGAAGATCTGCCGCGCCTCGAGTTAGAAATGCGCGAAGAGCTAGATGTCATCCGTGAAGAGTTCGACGACGAGATTGCAGAACGCCTCAAAGAACTTGAAGAAGAAATCACCCAACTTGAAGCTGAAGGTCTGAAAGAAAAAGATCTAAAAGCCAGACGCCGAGATGCTGATCGAGACGTTGAAGCTCTTAAAACAGAGTGTGATACCGAACTCGAAACCGTCGAGCGTGCCTTCGATGAATTCCGTGATCTGCATGGACGAAAAATTATCGAAGATGAACTCTTGTGGCGCGAATTAGAAGACCGCTACGGCGACTATTTCGAAGGTGGGATGGGAGCTGAAGCGATCGCTCAACTCATGGAGCGCATTGATTTCGACGACGAAGAAATTCTGTTGCGCGAGGCGATCGAAGCTGCTGATGGTCGCCGCCCGTTGTCTGCTCAACGAAAACAAAAAGCAATTAAGCGACTCAAGATTTTGAGTGCGTTTAATCGCAGAAACCCGAACGAAAAACGCATTAACGACCCCCGAGCAATGATTCTTGATGCCGTTCCGGTGATTCCTCCTGATCTCCGACCAATGGTGCAACTTGATGGTGGCCGCTTCGCAACATCGGACCTCAATGACTTGTACCGACGCGTTATCAACCGAAATAACCGCCTGAAGAGACTTCTGGATCTCGGCGCCCCAGAAATCATTGTCAATAACGAGAAAAGAATGCTTCAAGAGGCAGTTGACGCGTTATTTGACAACGGCCGCCGCGGACGCCCCGTTACGGGCCCTGGTAATCGCCCCTTGAAGTCACTCTCGGACATGCTTAAAGGGAAGCAGGGACGATTCCGGCAAAACTTATTAGGTAAACGAGTTGACTATTCCGGGCGATCAGTAATCGTTGTTGGTCCAACTCTGAAACTTCATCAATGTGGACTCCCGAAGTTGATGGCACTGGAGTTATTCAAGCCTTTCGTGATGAAGCGCCTGGACGACATGAATCTCGCACCGAACATCAAGTCCGCGAAGCGAATGGTCGAACGTCGCAGGTCAGAAGTTTGGGACGTTCTCGAAGAGGTAATAAAAGAGCACCCTGTTCTGTTAAACCGAGCCCCAACTCTTCACCGCCTGGGTATCCAAGCTTTTGAACCGGTGTTAGTTGAGGGTAAAGCGATCCAGATTCACCCGTTGGTCTGCGCTGCCTTCAACGCGGACTTCGACGGTGACCAAATGGCGGTTCACCTGCCATTGTCCTCGGAAGCACAAGCAGAAGCCAGAGTCTTGATGCTTTCGGCAAACAATATTCTGTCCCCTGCTGATGGTCGTCCTATGACCGTGCCCAGCCAAGACATGATTATTGGCGGCTACTATCTCACAGAACTGCGTGGGGAAGCTGATAGTGACGAACCACGAGTATTCAAACATTTCCATGAAATTGAACGTGCTGTCGCACTAGGCCGAATTGAACTTCACCGACCAATCATTTGGCGGACGGATGCCCTTGCTTTGGAAGAGGGCGGCCATCAGATAACCACAGCGGGTCGAGTGCTGTTCAATGATGCGTTGCCTGAAGGATTCCCCTACGTCAATAGGGCGGTTAAGAAGAGTGACATGGGAGACATCGTCGGAGAACTTTCCGAGGGATGGCCCACCAATGAAGTCGCTGCTGCCTTAGACCGCATAAAAGATCTTTCCTATAAATATGCGACAAAATCTGGGCTGACGATCTCGATCGACGATGTTCGCGTGCCACCAGACAAGGCAGAAATCCTCGAACGTTATGAAGGGGAAGCGGAACGCGTAGAAAATCAGTTCCGTCGCGGCATCATCACAGACGGCGAACGTCGACAAAAAGAAGTTGAAATCTGGACATCGGCCACAGAGGAAGTCCGGGCATCACTCGAACGCGAACTGAAATCTGTTGTCTTCAACCCAATCGACATGATGGTTGGCTCTGGAGCACGCGGGAATATGATGCAGGTCCGCCAAATCGCTGCAATTCGTGGACTCGTAGCGAACCCACGTGGCGATATTATTCCACGCCCGATTAAGTCCTCATATCGTGAGGGTCTCGCGATGTTGGAGTACTTCATCTCGACTCCTGGAGCCCGAAAAGGCCTTGTCGACACCGCGTTACGAACAGCTGACTCCGGGTATCTGACTCGACGCCTGGTAGACGTCGCCCAAGAACTCATCATCAATGAAGAAGACCCATTTGAACGCTCGGGACCCGTATTAGGTCTCTGGCTCGAAGATATAGGGCCTGACACCGCTGACAAGCGAACCTATTTAGACACCCGACTATTCAGTCGATGTTTAGCTCAGGATGTTGAGCTGACCGATGGAGTTATGGAAGCTGGAACGCTTATCGGTGATGAAGAAATGGTGATCTTACGGGACGACCCCAAAGTCACTCGGGTGCAAGTTCTTTCTCCGCTGACCGATAATTCAGAGTTTGGTGTCTCGGCGAAGGCATATGGTGGTTCCTTGGCAACCCGACAAATGATTGAGCTTGGCGAAGCAGTCGGTGTTATTGCTGCTCAATCAATTGGTGAACCAGGAACACAGCTAACTATGAGAACCTTCCACACCGGAGGCGTCGCCGGAAGCGACATCGCTGGAGGTCTGCCTCGCGTGGTTGAACTTTTCGAAGCACGAACACCAAAGGGCAAAGCCACATTAGCAACGCGAACTGGTGTCGTCAGAATCGGAGACGACGATGGTCGAGGGCGAGAAATTGTTGTCGTCGGTGACGATGGGGAAGAGGAAACCCACACGGTGGCGACCATTGCGCGATTGTCGGTGGTCGATGGCCAAGAAATAAAAGCGGGCGATCCTTTAGTCGATGGACCTCGTGACCCGAAAGAGTTATTGGAAATTCGGGGCGTTCGCGAGACCCAGCAGTACCTAGTGGAAGAAGTCCAAAAGGTATATCGCGAACAGGGCGTGTCAATTCACGACAAACATATCGAACTCATTATCCGACAAATGACTCGAAGGGTCTTGGTAGGCGAACCTGGCGAATCCGTGTTCCTCCCAGGCGAACAGGTTGATCAACGCGTTTATGCCGAAGTCAACCGAGGTCTTGTCCAAGAAGGACAACGTCCAGCTGAAGCTCGCCCAGTAATAATGGGAATTACCAAAGCATCACTCGCTACGGATTCATGGCTGTCTGCAGCCTCATTCCAAGAAACCACGCGAGTTCTTACAGAAGCGGCGATCGAATCAAGACAAGATGACTTGAAAGGTCTTAAAGAGAACATCATCATCGGAAAACTGATTCCTGCGGGAACAGGACAAGGCCAATATCGAAATATCGATACAACAGCGCCTGATTATGAACCGATGGAGTTCTTTACCTCAGATGAAGATCTCGACCCAGCAGAATGGCTAGCCACCATAGGGAGCGAAGAAGGTGGCGATGTCGTTGAACTTGGTGACGCAGGGTAATTAAGCGCTACATGCGGCATGTCATGGCAAGCACCTGTTTGGTGCTTGTCCTTGGCGCGTCCAGTTGCGCAAAGACAACGACCGATCCTCAACTAGGTCTTTCGACAACCCCGTCTGTAAATGCCAGCCACTCAATGGGTGCAGTTGAACTTTTAGAGACCATGTATTGGCCTGAAGGAGTTACGCCAATAAATCTCTCACCCAGCGCAGAGAACCAGTTGCAGCGAATGATCTTTGAGGATGTCGAACTCGCAGCTTCAGTCAGAGATATTGCAGCCATTGGGCTAATGATTGACGGACAACCAGACGGCGCCTTGATGCTTATTGGTGTCGCTGACCCGGTCATTGGAAACATGACTTTCGTTGAGGGCTTAAAATCTGCTGCTCTCGCAGCATCGGAAACAGCGTACTGGGGCCCAATGACCGGGTCTTTAATGCGATCTGATGACCAAATTTGGGGAGTACTGCCGCTCACTTCAGTAGTAGTAGTTGCAGTAACTAGTGAAAGATCACAGCTCGACGACGTAATGAATTCGCTAGTTAAAAGGTTCACAAGGCCCTAGGACCGGCCAAATGGCGTCGAAGCGAGCCAAAATCCTGCATAAATATGGATCGGTAGCGTACTTCGAGGTTGCCTCTCCGTTACGCGACTCGTAGCATTATCAATCGGTCTTGTTCCGGCACCACCATATATTTCGAGTCGGATAGACCTACTGCAACCCGTAACACATGTTGCCTAATCAGAGGAATTTGGTGCCTACAATTCAGCAACTGGTCCGCAAGGGCCGCAAATCCAAACCGACCAAGGCTAAGACCCCCGCATTGAAGGGTTCCCCTCAACGCCGTGGGGTATGTACTCGTGTGTATACGCATACACCAAAGAAACCGAATTCGGCTCTGAGAAAAGTTGCTCGTGTCCGACTGACTAGTGGTATCGAAGTAACTGCATACATTCCTGGCGAAGGCCATAACCTCCAAGAACACAGCATCGTTCTGGTTCGTGGAGGCCGTGTAAAAGACCTTCCTGGAGTTCGATACAAAGTTGTCCGCGGATCGCTCGATGCTTCTGGAGTCTCCGCTCGTCGACAAGCCCGTTCTCGATACGGCGCAAAGAAGGAGAGCTGAAATGCCTCGTCGCGGCGCTGCCCCCAGACGCGAGCTCGCAGCCGATCCGGTTTACGACTCAACTCTTGTTACTCAAGTAATTAACAAAGTCCTTCAACGCGGGAAACGAGCTACGGCAGAACGAATTGTTTACGACGCGCTTGACATGGTCTCAGAAAAGACTGGCGGTGAGCCGTTGGATGTTCTGAAGCGTGCTGTGGATAACACCAAACCACAGTTGGAAGTGAAAAGCAGACGTGTTGGTGGTGCTACCTATCAGGTTCCAGTTGAAGTTCGACCGCGGCGCGCCAACACTCTCGCTATCCGTTGGATCGTTGATTATTCCCGTGAGCGGCGCGAACGCACCATGGCTGAACGACTAGCGAATGAAGTCCTTGATGCATCAAACGGCACAGGTTCTGCAACCAAGCGCCGGGAAGATACGCATCGAATGGCAGAAGCCAATAAAGCTTTCGCTCATTACAGGTGGTAACAAAAGAACCGTCTGTCACCCTAAAGACCTTATAAACCGGCACACTGGATGTCGGAAGTGCTCTAAGGAGCGCTCACTAAATTTTCCCCGTAAGAACCCTGACCCCTAGAAGACCGAGGCAGATATCCCATGCCACGCAATCATCCCCTTGAACGCGTTCGAAACATCGGCATCATGGCCCACATTGATGCTGGCAAGACAACTACAACAGAGCGCATCCTCTATTACACCGGAGTGAACTACAAGATAGGTGAGGTCCATGACGGTGCCGCAACCATGGACTGGATGGAGCAAGAACAAGAACGCGGAATAACGATTACCTCGGCTGCCACTACTTGTATGTGGAACGAGCACGTAATCAACATCATTGATACGCCAGGCCACGTTGACTTCACAGTTGAAGTTGAACGCTCACTGCGAGTGCTTGATGGGGCTGTAGCAGTGTTTGATGGTGTAGCGGGTGTAGAGCCTCAGACTGAAACAGTGTGGAGACAAGCCGATAAATACGGTGTTCCGCGAATGTGTTTCATCAATAAACTTGACCGTACCGGTGCCTCCTTCTATGACTCGTTGGCAAGCATCGTGGACCGGTTAGAAGCGAACGTTGCAGTTCTTCAGCTTCCCATCGGAAATGAAGCTGATTTCGCTGGTGTCGTCGACCTTGTGGCCATGAACGCAATTGTTTGGCAGGGAGAAGACCTTGGGGCGAGTTACGACATTGTAGAAATCCCTGGTGACTTACAAGACCAAGCTCAGGAATATCGGTCAAAGCTTCTAGAAGCGCTCGCGGATGTCGATGAAGACATCATGATGGCTTATCTCGAAGGGGAAGACGTTGATGAAGAAACGCTCCATGACGCGATCCGCCGGGGAACCATCGCGAACCAAATAGTCCCAGTACTTACTGGAACGGCCTTTAAAAACAAGGGTGTTCAACCCCTACTAGACGCGGTAACCCGTTATCTGCCGTCGCCATTGGATATCCCTGCAATTGATGGCACCACTCTTAATGGTGAAGACACTCTTGAACGCCAGCCCAAAGACGATGAGCCATTCTCTGCGTTGGCTTTCAAAATAATGACTGACCCTCATGTAGGGAAACTGGTCTATTTCAGGGTTTATAGCGGCAGTTTGGAAAAAGGTGGCCAGGTTCTCAACACGACCACTGGTAACAAAGAACGAATTGGACGCATACTCCAGATGCACGCCAACAATCGCGAGGATCGCGATGACATTCAGGCTGGCGACATTGTCGCGGGGATTGGGCTCAAGAACACCCGAACGGGAGACACGTTGTGTGCCCCGGATAAGCCCATAGTTCTAGAGCAGCTGACCTTCCCTGAACCCGTAGTGCATGTCGCCGTTGAGCCGCGATCCAAAGGCGACCAAGACAAACTAGGCAAGGCGCTTTCAGCCTTATCCGAAGAAGACCCAACATTTAGGGTTCAGACCGATGAGGAAACCGGCCAGACCGTTATCTCTGGTATGGGCGAACTCCACCTAGAAGTCTTAGTGGACCGTATGCTCCGAGAATTCCGAGTCGACGCGACAATCGGAAAACCGCAGGTTGCTTACCGAGAAACCATCACCAAAGCAGTAGAGAAGTTTGAATATAGGCACATCAAACAGAGTGGTGGTTCGGGTCAATACGCCGTGGTTGTCATCAACCTTGAGCCAAGTGACGCAGGAGAAGGTTATGTCTTTGACGACACTATTAAAGGTGGCGTGATACCTCGTGAATACATCAGTTCAGTTGATGCTGGGTTGAAGTCCTCGATGGACAATGGACCACTTGCCGGATTTCCGATGGTTGACGTAAAAGTATCGCTAATTGACGGCTCAACTCATGACGTGGATTCTTCGGAAATGGCCTTCAAAATCGCTGGAACGATGGCGATGCGTGAGGCTGCACGTAAGGCTGGTCCAGTTCTTTTGGAGCCGATCATGTCTGTAGAAGTCGTGACCCCAGAGGACTATATGGGCGATGTAATTGGGGATTTAAATGCGCGTCGAGGCCGAGTTGGCCAGATGGAAAATCGCGGAACAGCGCAAGTAATTGACGCTCAGGTGCCGTTATCGGAGATGTTCGGTTACGCTAACGACCTGCGTTCGCG
>CETH01007130.1_pt1 | contig 11436 bp, 16 predicted proteins | sample 361461 | NCBI WGS metagenome assembly CETH01 (sample SAMEA2622695, study PRJEB7988) | marine metagenome | isolation source: saline water (ENVO:00002010), including
CGAGTTCGATCCTCGCGACCCCCATTACAACTTTTGTTTAAGTACGTTCGCAGCATTCGCACCTTGAAAAGACATATTTTTTCTACCTTAAAAACGATCAACAAAAAATGCCCAGATCCATTGGTATCATTGGGCTGGCTGCGAACTCATAACTCGCATAAGCATCATCTTAGACCCCGTAGAGCAAGTCGTACACAGCCTTTCAGGGCAATAAAAGCTGGCATTACGAGAGCGTTGCGAATAACGTGGTCGTAAACACCCGTTTTTTCGAGTTGCAAGATATTCAGACTCTTGAAGAGGAGCAATTAGCACGACAATTACGTGCAGAAAAAAGAGCTGAAGAAACACATAGAACTAATGAAAGAAAACTTAAACAGATAGGAAAAGAGAGTGCATTAATTTATGGCAGAAAATTATATGGATTATTAGTTGATGATTTAAGCAGTCGATTAAATAAAACTTTTCTTGAATTTGTAGAGAATCCAGACAAAGCAAGATTTCATGGAGCTGCAATTCCTTTCTTTGATCCTTTTAAATCTCCAGAGCATGTTGCAACCATCGCCCTGGTAGCGACCCTTGATCAATTAAGTAGAAGACAAAGGATCGCCACTTTCTGCCAAGGGCTAGGAGCTGCGGTTGAAAAAGAGATCCGATTAATGAGGTTGGCAGATAAAAGTCCTGTAGAGCTGCGGCACTTAATGAAGCAAGGCTTAAGCCGTAACAAGATCAGCACAATGGAGATAATGCGGAAGATGGGTTGCCCAGTTCTTCCTTTTAATGATTTAAGTCGTCTTCATATTGGTCAGTTCCTTTTAGATCATTTAATACATACAGGGTTGATCAAAGTTATTAAGAGAAAGATTGGTCGAACTACTCCCAGATTTGTAATTCCTACTGATCACGCCGAGAAAATTATTAAGAGCTGCCCACCCTCTACTTATAAAGTTGCTTACTCAGCATTAGTTTCTGTTCCTTACCCTTGGCCTGGACTATATGGAGGTGGCAGACCAGGTAACGAGGAATGTTTTGTTAGAGTCCCAATTCACGACGCTGAAGAAAAAGACACCACAGCAATAGAGCATTACAGAAAAGCAGACCTAACAAAAACATTTGTAGCGACAAACCACCTCCAGGCGACTCCACTTCACGTTAAACGGGACATAATCGAATGCCAAAGAAATACATGGGAGAACGGAACAGAGGGCTTGTGGCCTTGTGCAAAGGTTCCCTTGGATGTTCCTGAACGGTTAGGGCAAGATCCAGCTCCAGAAGACTTAAAGATTAGGAATCGTCTTGCTTCGATGGCTCATAGAGACAGAGAGCAAAACAGACCCAGAAGGATCAAGATTGAACGAGCGTTACAAGAGGCTGAAGGATTAGCAGATAGAACTGTTTATCAGGCTTACCACGCTGACCATAGATCAAGGCTTTATACATCTAATAAATATGTATCTCACCAAGGCCCAGACTACGAAAAGGCCATGCTGGACTTTGCTGAAAAGTTACCTGTTAATGATGAGGCTTTTGATTGGTTATTGAAAGGAGCTGCGGGGCATTATGGATATGGAAGAAAATCATGGGATGAACGCCTGAGCTGGGGAAGAAAGAATATTGATTTGATGAAAGCAGCGGCAGAAGATCCACTTGAAAGGCTTGAATTGTGGCGAAACGCTAACGATCCTTGGCAATTTTTACAGGCTTGCAAAGGGGTAAAAGAGGTACTCGAAACAGGTAGAACGGGGTGTCCAGTTCGCTTTGATCAGACCACTTCAGGCTGCGGGATACTTGCAGCCCTGTTGAGGTCAGAAAAGGTTGGTAAGGAGTGCAATTTATTTGGTGACGAACGAAGGGATCTTTACACCCTTGTCGCTGAAAAAGTCACAGAAAGATTGGTTCACGATCTCCAGTTCGGAGAAGAAAGAGACAAAGCGTTAGCACAAATATGGCTTCAGAAAGGAATTAATAGGTCTTTATGTAAGCAACCAATCCTTGCGGCTCCTTATGGCGGCTCATATATGTCTTTATGTGATTCCTTGGTTGAGCGATTAGATGAACACCTTGGATACGTGCCACTTGAAAATTTCACTTACGAGGTAGCGATCCCTGCAAAATATTTAGCAAGTCATTTATGGGATGAAACGAAACAGAGAATTAAACCTTGCCTTGAGTTTAAAAAATGGCTCCACAAGGTAACAAGAAAAGTAATGTCGAAAGGTCACGCCCTGGAGTGGACAACTCAAAGCGGATGGCCCATGAGAATTGCAGATAGAGAGCCACAAATTAAAAGGATTCAGACAATGTTATTCGGGAAACATTCAACGATGAATATTAAAGATCAACCAAAAGATGCACCCTTATGTGCGACACAAGCCAATAAAGGAATAGCCGCAAACTTTACACATAGTTGGGATTCTGCTTTTTGTATTAACTTCGTTTACAAGGCCGTGGAACAAAACATACAAGTTTTGACAAATCACGATTGTTTCGCGGTGCATGCGGCTAACGCTGGAGTAGCTCATAAGACACTTCACGATACTTTTAATGAGCTATACGCTCCTAATTGGTTAATAGGTTTTGTAGACGAAGTACAGTTAAAAACTGGTATTTCTCTACCTGATATGCCTAAACAGGGCAGTCTAAATCCAAGACTTATTGGGACAAATCCTTACTTGTTTTCTTGATATAAACATATACTTCATGCGACTTGATATGGGCCGTAGAACTGTGTATGTTTGTCGAACACACTATTGATGGGGGCATCAACCTTGGAACTTTTAAAAACACCGCTAGGCACTATTAGATGGTGCAAACTTTTAGGTGAAGCAAGGAAAGCATACGAAGACGGTAAGCCAGATGAATGGACTGCCGAAATCTTATTAGATGGAACAGATAGAAAAACTCTTGAATGGACTCAACTAATGGAACAAAAGTTTGAGGAAATTCATGGGAAAGATGCCAAGAAAAATACTTGGTGGTTTAATTGCAACCCAGACAAAGATGATCCATCACAGCTTTGTGTGAAATTTAAAAAGAGATGTTTCGTTGATAACAATGGAACAAAGACTGAAGGCCCAACTGTTATTGATTCATGCTTAGACAAGTGGCCTGCTACTAAAGAAATAGGCAACGGATCAAAGGTAATTATTGCTTTTAAGGTTGTTCCTTGGTCTAACAAATCAGGTTCAGGTATGACTCTTGATCCTATGAAGATGATGGTGATGGATTATGTGGAGTATTCAGGCGGCACAATTCCCTCTGATGATGATGTCTTTGGCAACGTCCAAGGCGGCTATTCGTTAAAGAAAGATGCTGAAAAATCCTTTTAATGCTGAAGTTTAAGCAGATTGATTTACCTATACGTCCAATATCCAAGCCAAGACCAAGATCATTTATGGGCCAAAAGCGTCCATACAATCCACCTCAGTACAAGAGTTGGTTGAAAGAAGCCAAGGCTCACTTAAAAGAACAATGGAAACTTGAACCACTCACGAAGGTACATCGATTAGACATCTTCTTTCGTGGTGCAGAGATGGGAGATCTTGATAACAAATCTGGCTCAGTTATGGACGCAGCTAAGAACATTCTGTGGACGGATGACAGCGTAAAAGTTATTCCAAATCTCAATTTATCTTTTACAAAAGTGAAAATTAAAGACTCTCACATCATTATTCAAATCACTTGGGAGGTTGACGATGATTAAATGTCCCAACTGTGGGCATGAAGAATCAAAAGTCGATAGTCAGCCTAAAAGTTCCAATGGTGAAATTAGGCGGTATCGAGTTTGTAAAAAGTGCCACAAAACTTTTACTACTCTTGAATACTTAGCTGTTAATGCTGGCAAAACAAGAGGTTTAGTTCCTGATATTCCAGTAAGGGGGGGTGATGGGTGAATCCCGTTTTCTTCGCCACGATCCTTGCCCCACCTGTAATAGTTCTGACGCTTTGGCGGTCTACACAGACCATACGTTCTGTTTCGTCTGTCAAAAGTACACGAAAGGTGAAGGAGAAGAAGTTGAAAAAACTTCCAGACCGAAACCTATTCGGCCAATGATCGACGTTGATCTAACCGTTCCTTGGGATGCAGATCACTACAGGGGGATACCTAAAAAAGTTCTAGATCAATACGGCGTTTATAAATTCGCCGACATGATTGCTTTTCAGTACAGGGACAAAAAAGGCGTAAACATTGCACAAAAAATCAAAAAAGATGGAAAAGTTCAAGGATGGAAAGGAGACGCAAAGAAAGTCTCAGGGTTTGGTTCACATCTCGCAAATCCTAGCCACCACGACGCAATCGCTATTTGCGAAGGAGAAATGGATGCACCAAGCATCTACCACTCCACCAGAGGAACCGTAGTTGGAATTTCAGTTCCGAATGGGGCTCAAAATGCTGGGAATTTCGTCAAGAAACACATTGATTTCTTTAGCTCTTTCAAAACTGTCTATATCGCCACAGATATGGATGAGCCTGGAGAAAATGCAGCGAGTGATCTCGTTAGTCTTTTTGAAGCAGGCAAAGTTAGACGTGTTGTCTTTCCTAAGAAAGATGCCAACGACACTCTGCAAGAACTAGGAAGTCATGCAGTTAATGAAGCGATTAAAGCTGCTAAAGAATTACGTCCTGATGGAATTAAATCTGCTTCTGCCTATGCAGGGATAGTTAACAAACCACCTGATCGAAAAGCTACTAATTGTGCTTTTGGATTTTGGAATGACAAGACTCCTTTTTACGATAATCAACTCATCGTATTAATAGCGGGGTCAGGAATTGGTAAGACAACCTTTGCAAGGGCGTTGGCATTACATGACATCGAACGACGTATCAAAGTCGGGTGGATTGGCCTTGAAGAAACAGCCGAAGAAGCGGTCTTTCGTTTCGTTGGTCAAGCAGCAGGGATTCAAATTCATGCCAGAGAAAACTATGCAGGGCTTACCGATGAGCAAGTACAAAACATTGCCCAAGCTGACAAGTTTGTTACTGGTTCTGGATACCTTGAGTTATTTGATCACTTTGGATCACTCGATGAAAAGGTCATCCTCCAGCGGATGAATTACATGGTCAGAAGTCTTGGCTGCCAACACATCTACTTAGATCATTTAACGATCTTAGGAAGTGGATTAGCACAAGACACAAGGCAGTTAGACGCTCTCGTTACAAAGATTAGAAGCTTTATTGCGGCTACTAAATGCACAGTATTCGCTATTAGTCATCTTAATCGCTCTTCTTCTGGAGAGAACTTTGAGAACGGAGCTGCCCCAGAGCTGCACAACATAAGGAACTCACATTCAATTGTTCAACTTGCAGACACGATATGGGCTTTAAACAGATCGAGAGGATCAAACCTCACTCATTCCAAATGTCTGAAAAATCGAATGCTAGGCCGCTGTGGTTATGCAGGCTCTTTCGAGTTCGACGAAACAACTCAACAACTAGCTCACAAATGGCACGACCAGGACACCCAGTTCTGAACTGGAATCAGCTCAATCGAGCCCAAGCAGTATTCATCTTTTTCCGAGCTTCACATTGGAAACAAGCAATGGTTACTGAAACTTATCCAACATCATGCACCGTTATCTATCAAGAAAATGACAGAGACCACTCCACAAGAATCGTTGACCTCGAAAACATTAGAAGCGTCAGAGAGCTTGACTCCGAATCAGAAGATTCTGGTGAACGCATGGCTACAAAAGGCGAATGAAAGTTATGCCGAAGCACACCAAAACAAAAATAAAGTTCAAGAGTTTTGGCATGACGGCTATATCACAGCCTTAAAGCATCTCATGGACATTTATGGATGAACACCATGATTAAAGAACAACTTGGCCTTCGAATGGAAAGACCTTTCATTCAAATCCTCAGAGTATGGGCTACGGCAAACAAAATGGAAGATGAAAAGAATGAATGGGAAGATCGAGAACTAATTGAAATTGCTAAGAACGCAAACTTTAAAAGTACAACTGTTAGCGGGTTAGCAGCCGAAATATTAGAAGACGGTATTCGGCAAAGACTTCGATGACTCCCGATGAGAAAATCGCCCACGCAGAAGAGCGAATACGTCAACTCAAACTCTTAATCAAACATTGGAAAAACAATGGAAAAAAAACTTTTCTATGACATAGAACCTGATGCTTATCGGGCCATGACATCCGCAGAATATGAATGCGAATGGAGTCCAGAAGTATGGACTTATCAAACAAACCTAGACGAGGCTAAACATGCTGTTACCGCAGAGATCGAACGCATACAAAAGCTATGCCCAGACCACAAAATATTCTTGGCCTTGGGTGACTCCAGTAACTTCAGGTACGGTGTCTATTCAAATTACAAATCGAACAGACGTAAATTTAGAAAGCCAGCAGGGTATTCAGTATTACGCCAATGGTTACGTGACACATTTGAAGTCATCACGCTTCCATTAACGGAGGCCGATGATGTTGTTGGCATCCTTGCAGATCAAGAGAGTGGAGATGTTATTTACTCAAGGGATAAAGATTTAAAAACTATTCCAGGGTTTCATTTAAACGCTGAAGGCAAGATTGAAAAGATACAAGAATTTGATGCTAATCAAGCTTTTTATCAAACGATTTTAACGGGCGATGCTACTGATGGATTCCCTGGATTAAAAGGCTACGGCCCCGTTACAGCTAAGAAGTTACTTGCTGAATGTACTAGCGAGTTGCAGATGTGGGAAAAGGTTAGAGCTGCTTATTTAAAGGCAGCAGCGAAAGATCCTGATATACCCGATATTCTTTCTCAAGCTAGGTGTGCAAGAATTTTAAGACAAAACGAATATGATTTTACGGCTGAGAAACCAGTTGAATGGGAGCCGCCAACGTCTATCGAGGGGGTGTTTATTCCGACATTACATGATTAAAATAATATCAACGACCCTGTAGACCTAGCTTATGGCTGACAAAAACCAAACTCAAAGCATAGAAGTAAAAGACGAAGATGATACGCCTGAATATCAAGATATGATCCTATTTTATTTATCAAATGGGGTCAAAACACTAGTGCTAGTCTGGAGTCTCAGTATCTTGAGCTTGGCGTACATTTCTTTTCCACCAGTAATTAAAATAGGAAATATAGAATTTGAGATGCCTGATCAACGACCAGATACCAGTTTTGCGAGCGCGATGTTAGGCACAGTCCTGACAAGTTATGGACTGAATGTATCGAAGGGTGCAACAGCTAAAAAGAAAAACGGCGAAGGTGGAGGAGGCAATACGCATACTATTTACGTTAAATATCCTCCAACTGAGGTACAAGTTGTTACTAAAAAACCTGACTCAGGTAACGCATGAAAAAACTATTTTTTCTTTTGCTATTAGCAGCTCCAGCTAATGCAGATATTTCGATCAAACACACAGCCTCAACAAGCTTGAAGGTGGATGGAGCAGCAGTTCAGGCTGTCAGAGTTCCATCTACTTACGCGGTGTCAGGCAACAATATGAAGGTCACTACTGGAGAACATTTCGGTAAGTTGACCGCTGGAACTGCTACAGCAGCAGCCGCATTAGATGTTGGAGTTTACGAGATTAATACTGCTGGATCGGCATTTTCGTTTTCTGAAAGCTGGTTACAAGGTGACGCTATCCCTGCTATCGGAAGTGGTGTGGATGTCTCCGCTGGGGTGGTCGCAGACATGCCTGCTTTTGGAAATACCGTAGTAACCTCGGGAGGTGTGGCTGGGAATCTAAGTGGCACAGTAGTTAGCTCTGGAATTGCCACGACAGTAGCGGGAGGTGCGGGCACAGTCGGAACGGCTCAAGTAACTTCAGAAATAACTGTTAAATAGTGCATAAAATATATAAGTTATTATTGCTTATATCCTTTGCTGGAACTAGCGTTTCTGCTGTCCCCGTTGTACCAACCTTCTCAACTGGTACTCTAAACAGTAGACAAGAAACTAAAACTGTAGTAGCGGAAACTATAACAAGTGTAGATTTTTCAGGGTCACAATATGTTGTTTCAGGTCACAATATTGAACCAGTAAATACAAATGTTATTTCACCCAAACTTATAAAAAATCAACCTCAAACTGTTGACAACATCAACTTCACATGGACATCAGTAGATGTAACCCCAGGCAACAAACCAGATTGGAAGATAACCAATCCAGGGCAAGCTTTCAGCTTTACGGAAAGCCTTCAAAACAGCGGCCTTTCAAATATAACAACTATCAATCGAACCACTACTACAGAATCCTTAGTGGAATCGGTATCTGTCTTTACTCAGTAATATTTAGTCAGCCTACTTTTGCCAGCAATACAACAATAGCATCCCCCTCAGCGACATCATCGGGCAGTGTGATTAATCAGGGTATAAGTGTTAACCAAGGTGGCTTTATATATCAAGAATTAGGTGATGGAATCCGTTGCAGTGGAACGACTCTAACCATTAATCCATTCGTCTCAAAAGTCAACGCATGGAAAGATCCTTTTGAACCACATTACATGGAGAATATATATGATGATAGTACAGATGACGATGGTAATTTAACCAATCCAGGCGGTGTTCTATATCAAAAGAAAGTAAGAACAGGACAAGCTCGTAATAATCTAAGTTTTAACTATGGCATAACTGCAACCATAGCAGTACCACTAGATAGACGCATGACCAATAACTGCGTAGCTGCAATGAATAGCCGTATTAAGTATTTAGAACAAGCCTATAAAGCTAAGAAATTAGATTACGCTTTAGGTCGTCTAAAAGTATGTGCTGAGCAACTAAAACTGGGTGTTGTTTACGCAAAAGACAGTCCTAGTTATGTTGTCTGTGAAGATGTTCGTTTAGTGAATCCTCCCAATACATTGCCAGATCACAAACACAGTATTGAAGTTACTTCCGAGAGTCCCTCTGTTCCTTTCTCCTTTCAGCGAGGGACTTTACAGGAACCTTCTTCTTCCGAATAGCTAACAACTTTTTAGTAAATTTTTTACTAAAACTTTTGACTTTTCCTTTTAGCTGCTTCTGAACGAATTTGGCTAATGGTTGCCCAATAACAGTAACTCCGATAACTGAAGTGATAGCTATTGTCGATGTATTTACGAGGGTACTTGGTGGGGGCGTGTAGGAATTAATGACATCAAATAATGCTCTGTCTTGATAAATGGTTTCACATAAATCACCATTCTTTTCATAGCGTAAAACAATCTTGGTTGAGAATTTTCCAGGGGCTCCAGGGGGAGGAGAACCAGGGAGAGGACAAGGAAGATCAATAGTTTGATTTGTACCAGTTAGATCAATTTTGGGCGTTTCTAATCCATTAGTAATACTCTCAGATTCCTTTTCTTTCTTCTCTTCTTTTTTGGTTTTCTTTTTTGGTGTCTTTAATTTAGGAGTAGGAGGAACTATTTTTGTTTCTTCTTTTAATGGAGCAACAGTAGACAATCCATCCCAATCAACAGCCATACTTTCAAGCGTTGGTACATTGCCGTCGCAGATTATTAAATTTCCACGTTCATCATTTTCTACAAGATTTTTATTTTTTAACGTCCTAGCCCTTACACACCCAGGCATTTGAATAACTGGGAAACCTATATTGCTAGGTATCTGTGGGTTAGATGTACGAATTATTGTTGTATCAATAGAAGCATCAGGAATTTCCCTGATACCTATCTCTTCAATTTCCACTTAACAATCTACGAAATCGCCACCTATCTCTTTCCCTAACTGGCCTGCTTTCTTAACTGCAACGGCACTAGCAATCCAACCTATGATTGGAATATTAGACAAAGTATTAGCCGCTGGAGTGGCAGTAACCAATGAGGTTCCAACTATCTCTCCTTGTGATTCTGCTGATCCTTTATTCTTTATACATTGCAAGTATTCAGAAGTAAGCCTTGCACTATCTACTGGGTGATGAGCAATATATTCTTTTCTTACATAGTCAGTCTTACCATTCCATTTCGTTTTCTCAGAAGAGAACAAGGTTGTGCGAGGAGAATGCATGTTATGTGTAACTACTACCTCTAAATCTCCAGACTCAGAACGGTTATATCGCATTTGACTTGCACTATTCTCAGTCGTCTGTAATCGAGCCAGATCAGGGATGCCGTCTTTATTTGAATTAGATAGCAAAGTTAAGGACATCAAGTTACTAGAAATCAGCCCTATTCCTAGTAGTCCAGGTAAAAAATATTCTTTCATTAGAAAGGTAGAGCTGGGCCTGTTTTGCTAGGTAATTTTATTTGATTTTGAATAACATCAATCATTTGATCCTGAAGAGTCAGCATCATATTGTTCATAAATTCAACTCGTTTCATATACATCACTCCTCCAGCAGTTACGACCATTAAGGACATAACAAATGATGCTACTGACATAGCATTACAGATTTTTTGCAGCATTAATTCTACGGCCGTGTAGATATAGCCTAGCTATTCTTCTTAACTATGCAAACTGCATGGATGGGATTTCCATTTAGGCGTGAGCGTAGTAGATGTATTTATATGGACTACTGTCTCCCCATCCTGAATCTATAGTAAAACCTGTTGAAGTAGGCTCACCAATAGCATAAGCAGTTTGAGCCGCATTGCTTTGTAGCATTAGATAATTATCATCACCTGAACCCCATCCTCTTGTTGTATCTACTGTAAACCAACCGCCTGATCCATCAGATCTTTTGAAAATTAAAAATCTTGGCTGAAAACCTGTCGTCACCGTAGCATCTGAGGTTCCTACTTCAAAACTTCCAACCTTGCTGATACCGCTAACTGAGCTAAATAAAAGAGCCAAATAAGGATAATCTGCTCTGTTGTGTTCCCAAGCCGTTCCTACGTTGAAATGTGTAGAGGTAGGACTCCAAGTAAACCCTGAATTAGATTCACCAGCCGTGCTGTCCAGTTCTAATTGTTTAGTATTTGCAGATAAACCCGAATGGAAAACAGCCCAAGCTATGTTTTGATCTCTTGGTTTGAGAATAACCATTTCTGGTGTTTGATTTAACGAATGAGCAAACTCAGCCGCCGCACCTGTCCCGTCATAAGTAACCACATCAAACCCAGCGTGGCGTTTCCACATCCATGAGTTGTAACCATTTTGAGTAGCTGCACCTCCATTCCACCAACCATCATTCATATCGAATGTTTGGTAGGTAGTACCCATATTTCCTTTGGAGCTATTTGAGTTTGTATTTAAATACTCATCACCCGTTAATCTTGCTCCTGTGAACCAACTGCTAGTAGAACCTGTTGATTTTTGCAATGCGAAATCAACTATAAAGTTAGAGACAAACAATGGTTCATTAGTATTATTAGGTGAAGCAACTGTTGTAAATACATCCGTGCCTGCCTCGGCTGGCTTGCCAACGTATCCATCGCTGCGTCTTATGCACATATATATGTACGTGTCTCCATCACCATTCATCATTGCTTGAGTATTAACCTGCTTAAATCCAGTAGGCGTTATGTCGATATAATCTCTGGTATCGC
>CETH01068968.1_pt1 | contig 11435 bp, 7 predicted proteins | sample 361461 | NCBI WGS metagenome assembly CETH01 (sample SAMEA2622695, study PRJEB7988) | marine metagenome | isolation source: saline water (ENVO:00002010), including
TTTTATTAAATGGCGGACCAGGATTACCTTGTAACTATTTAAGAGATCCGCATATTAAATTAAGCAAAAAAGGATTTAGAATTTTTACTTACGATCAATTGGGCTGTGGTAAATCTAGCAAACCAACTAATTCAACCTTATGGGATATCAATAGATATGTAGAAGAAGTTGAATATGTAAGGAAAGAATTTAATTTAGGCAAGATTATACTTTTGGGCCATTCTTGGGGCGGGTGGCTCGGAATAGAGTATGCTATTAAATATCAAAATAATATTGAAAAATTAATTCTTGAAAATACGTGCGGAGATATGCCTCATATGATTAGTGAACTAGAAAGATTACGTGGTAATTTGGGAAGTGAAACTTTGAAGATGATGATGAAGCATGAAGCAGAGGGAACCCTCGATCACGAGGAGTATCAAGCTGCAATAACTATTTTAAATTACAGACATGTTTGTAGATTAGATGTATGGCCGCAGTCAATTTATGATTCTTTAGATGATTGGAATATGGAAGTGTACGGGACAATGCAAGGGCCAAATGAATTTTTATATACAGGGAATTTAAAAAATTGGAATAGAATAGATGAAATGTCAAACATTACTATACCAACTTTGATCACTGTGGGGATGCATGACGAATTAACTCCAGCTTGTTCGATGAAAATGCATGATGCTTTGCCAAATTCTAATCTAAAAGTTTTTAAAAATAGCTCTCATATGCCATTTTACGAAGAACCTGAAAATTATTTTATGGAATTAGAGAATTTTTTATCTTAAATAATTATCGGGGTGGTCGGGGTCGAACCGACGACCTCCTGTTCCCAAAACAGGCGCGCTACCACTGCGCCACACCCCGTTGATGTTAGTTATTGTCTTCAAATTTTGATGATATATTATCTAGGAAGTCTTCAAGTTCGTCAGACATTGGCGATTCTTTTTCAATTTGTTTTGTCTCATAATCAGAATAGTTTGAATCATAATATTTTTCTAGAGCTTTAACTAGCTTGCTTAATTCAGTATTAAATTTTAATGATTCGGTGAAATCATTATACTGAGTTTCCCCAAAAGAATTATCTGCTATTGACTTATCAAGGTCATATATTTCAGCTAGAGCATTTAAGATTTTTGCAGAAGCAAAATAGTCATTATCTAGCTGAATATATTGAGGAATATGGGCCATAAGAGTTGAAGATTTAATTGAATTTTGAGTAAATTTTTCAGACAGCAAATTTAAAATACTTGTTGGCCCTTGGTATTTGTTATTTGAGGTGTTGATAAGATTTTTGTTACTTGTATTAGATCCACTCACAATCATAGGCCGCGTATGAGGCACTGAATCATACATGCTACCTATTCTGCAATATTCTTGGATATCACATTTAGATAAAAAGTCATATAAAGAATCTATTAATAACTCTGAATTATAATGCGGTTCTCTTAAATCAATAAAAATAAATGAAAGGTTTTTGTCTTTATGGTTACCCAAATGTATTTCTACATTTGGAATTATTAATTTTCGTACTTCGTTTTCATATTTAAATCTGGGCCTGTATCTTGTGAAATCAAAGAAAGTGCCAGGGCTTTCAAGTTCGCCTATTTTGTGCGCATTAGTCAAATTTTTTAATTTGTTTAATGCTATAGTACCAACTCGTCCGGCATTAATCCATGGCCTTAGATTTGAAATTGCAATAATTTCACCTTTGGGTATTTTAAAATCTTTTTTTATATTTAATATTTTATTCATAGTCAATTAAAATGGTAAAGAACTTTTGTTAAATTTTCTACCATAAGGATAAATATAGTAATCAGATATATTTTTAATCACTGAGTTGAGTTTTTCTATACTGATATCTCTTGGGAATTGAGACATTTCCCAATTTTCTGAAAGATTTTTATTTATTTGTTTTAAGGTCAAAGGTTTATTTCCATTGAAAATAAAAAGCCTAAAAAGAGCTTCTTTTACTGGAGTTTTTGGCTCAAGAAAAGAAGAAGATTTTTGATATAATTTGCACAATTTATCTAAATATATTTGCGGATCTTCAAGTTTATTAAAATTGAGGTCGTCTTTTTTATTTTCTATTTCCTGAATTCTTGTATGTAATAATAATCCAAGTGATTTCTTTTCATTATCTTCCAAGTTGTTTAATTTAATTGAATATTTTGTTTTGTCATTAGGATCCATTTTTTACTCCGCATAAAGTTTTTATAAAATATTAGAATTATCAAAAATTTCAACTTCAACATCTGCCCCTGCCTTAAGAATTTTACAATTTTCAGGAATATTAGCCAATCCATTGGATTCGCTAAAAGATGAAATTATATGAGAATCATGCTTGCTAAATGGATTAGCTATTAATTCTCCGTTGATATTTTCGACTTTAACCCTTGCAAACATATTTCTTTTTGAATTGTTTTCAATTTGGTGATTTAACTTTGCCTTTATTTTAATAGGAAATGGGTTGTCATAACCTTGCATTTTTTTTATTGATGGTATGACAAACTTAATCATTAGTACCATTACACTAACAGGATTTCCGGGTAATCCAAAAAATGGGATGTTTTTACCGCGGCCTTGTATATGAGCATATAAAAAAGGTTTCCCCGGCTGTATGTTTACTGACCAAAAGTTTATTTTGCCTTGGTCACTAACTACTTTTTTGATAAAATCTTTGTCTCCTACAGATACTCCTGCAGAGCAAATAATAGCATCAGAATCTATAGCATTTCTCAAATTAGATTCTATAGAATTAATTTCATCTTTAGCAATACCAATAATTTTTGGAATACCACCTGCTTCCTTAATCATTGAGGCAATAGCAAATGAATTTGCATCATAGATAGAATTTTTGTTTAATTTTTCTCCAGGAAGAATAAGTTCATTTCCTGAACCTAAAATACTTATTACAGGCTTTGGAAATACTTTTACTTTGTCTATTCCATTGGCAGCAAGTTTCGCAATTTCATAAGGTCTTATTTTTTGTCCTTTTTCAATAAGTATTTCTCCTTTGACAAAATCACTACCTTTTAGCCTAATATAATCTGACGGTTTAGGGGTTGTTGTAAAAACAACAAAACTTAAATCATTAACTTCTATAATTTTTGCATTTTCGATTGGGACTACACAATTTGCTCCTTTTGGCATAGGAGCGCCTGTCATTATTTTAATTGCTTCGCCTTCTTTGACAGACGGGACATAGTCATCTCCTGGAAATAATTCGCCTACTACATGAAATTTGTTTTTTGATTCGTTGTTTACATCAAAATTTTCATTTAATTTAAAAGCAAAACCATCCATAGATGAATTGTTCCATAGTGGAAGATCAAACTTGGTACTAATGACTTCACTTGAATATCTATTTGTAGCCTCAATTAAATTTACGTCTTCAGGTACTTTTTGGATTGTTGAATCTAGTATAATTTCTATAGCTTCTGTTGGATTAATCATGATTGTTTTCTTAGTTCAATGTTTAATTTTTGTTTCAATAATTTTAGTGTTTTATTTTGTGATTCTTCAATTTTTTCGTTACTTAAAGTTTCATTAAAACTTTGATAACTTAGTCTGAATGTTATTGATTTTTTGTTTTCATTTTTCAGATCATACACATCAACTATTTTGATATCTGAAATTAAAGGATTAGTATTTATTATATTAATGATATCATTAGAATAAATTTTATTTTCCATAATAAAAGACAAATCTCTTATTGCATGTGGATAAGCACTTGTTTTTTTGTATTTTTTATTTACTTTTTGGTGGATTAATAATCTTTCTAAAAATATTTCGGCATAAAGAACATTAGAAATTTTAGAGTTTAATTCATTTAATTTGTTATCATTTATATACCCAAAACTACCAACTTCTTGGTCTTTGACTGTTATGTTTGCTGATTGATTTGTATAAAAATCGTTCTCTAAAATTTTACTTAACTCAAATTTTATATTTAGATTACTAAATATTTTTTCTATGTATCCTTTGAAAACATAAAAATCAATTTTAGTAGGCTGTTGTGACCAATTAGTGTTTTCAGTGTTACCAAATGCAATTATTCCAAGCGAGTAATCTTGAGATGGTAGTTTGAATTTATTATCTATATTAGTACTATAAGTTCTGCCCAATTCAAAAAATTTCCAAGATTCGATATCAGAATATTTTTTTGCGTTTTTTGACAAATTATCTATTAATCCCGATCTTAAGTTACTTCTCATGTACTTTTTCTTTTGATTGATAGGATTTTTTAACTCTATTGCATCATTTTGATTATTATTTTTTAAAGTTGTATGTTCAGTTTTGTCAATTACAGGGTAGTTTATTACTTCTGTATATCCCATTGACCGCATTGTATGCCGTAAATCATTTTTTATATTTATACTTGGATCAACAGGTACATTGTTTAAAGGGTATTGCATTGGAGAAGAATCAAGGTTGTCGTATCCTATGATTCTTGCAATTTCTTCGATAAGATCGTCCTCTAGTTCTATGTCATTTCTCCAAAATGGGATACTAAGTTCAATTGAAAAATCAGATTTATTTTCATTTTCAATATTTATTTTAAAACCTAGGCTTAGAAATATTGATTTTGCATCCTTTACTGAAATATCTTGTCCAATAATTTTTTTGTATCTTGTGTTAGTAAAAATTACAGTTTTTGTTTGTTCTTTGTACAACTTGGAATACTCATCCCAGAATCCTGTGATATTTATATTTTGGTTTTTTTCATCTTGTATTAACTCAATAGCACGGTTTATCGCATGAAGGGTCATTTGGGTAGGAACCCCCCTTTCAAATCTGTAAGAAGCATCCGTTGACAAATTTAAGTTTTTAGAAGTTTGTCTAATATTTGACATATCAAATGATGCTGATTCCAAAAATATACTAGAGGTTTTAGTATCAATTTCAGTATTTTGCCCACCTATTACTCCTGCTAATCCGATAGGATTTTCCCCGTCAGTGATCATCAACATGTTTTCTTTTAAAATTCTGTTTTCTTGATCAAGTGCAATAAAATTTAGTTTAGAATGATTTTTTTTGATTTCAATTTTATTGCTTTTAATTTTTGTAATATCAAAAGCATGCATGGGCTGCCCATATTCAAGCATAATAAAATTTGTTAAATCTACCATATTACTTATAGGCCGGAGGCCTGATTTTATCAGCTTGTCTTTAATCCAAAATGGTGATTCTTTAACATTGAAATTGTCTATAGAAAGACCTGTGTATCTATTACATTCTTTATCAATAATTTTAACTTTGAAATCATTGTTTTCAGAATAGTTAGAGTTTGAATTTGTTGTTTCAAAATTTATTTGCTTTATTAGCTTATGTTTTATATTTTGAGCATTTAAAATAGCAGCAATTTCTCTTACAATCCCAATTACTGATAGACAGTCAGATCGGTTTGGTGTTAAGTCTAAATCAAATATTTCATCATAAAGTAATGATTTTAGTGATTTGCCAGATTCGAAACTCTGATCTAATACTAGTATTCCATTATGATCTTCTGAATATCCAAGTTCTAGCGCCGAACATATCATACCATTAGATTCTATTCCGCGAATTTTACTTTTCTTTAATGTTGATATTTTTTTTTCATATGGGTTATACAAAGTAGCACCGGGTTTAGCTAGTGCTATTTTTTGGTCAACTTGAATATTGTTTGCTCCACATACAACATTGATTATTTCTATTGAAGTATCTACTTCTACCAATGACAATCTGTCTGCATTAGGATGTTTTTGTATGTTGATTATTTTACCAACGATTATATTTTCATCCCAGTCTTCGCCAATTTTTTGAATTGCTGAAACTTCGGTCCCTGCCATTGTTAATAATTCAGCAACTTTTTCATTGCTTATTTCATAATCAATATATTGTTTAATCCAAGAAATTGGGATTTTCATAAATATTTATTTAAATTGTTTTAAAAAATTATAATCATTTGCATAGAAATCTCTTATGTTTTCTATGCTATATTTTATCATTGCAGCACGTTCTATACCCAATCCAAATGCAAACCCAGAGTACTCATTAGGGTCAATTCCTACATTGGTTAGTACTTTGGGATGTACCATTCCAGCTCCCATTAATTCCAACCATTTATTTTGTTTGAAATTCACTGACATTTCTGCTCCTGGTTCAACAAACGGGAAAAAATCACACCTGAATCGAGCTTTTGTTTCTTCACCAAAAATTATTCTTGCAAATTCAAATAAAGTAGATTTCATATTGGCAAAATTAATGTTTTTATCAATTACCAAACCTTCAATTTGATGAAAATGCCATTCGTGAGTGTTATCAGTTGCTTCATATCTGTAACATTTTCCAGGTATAACTACTCTTATTGGAGGTTTGTTATTTTCCATTATTCGTATTTGCATCGGAGATGTATGTGGCCTTAAGACTAGAGAATGGATTTCTTTAACATCGTTTACATAAATTGTATCCCATATATCTCTTGCAGGATGATCTGTTGGAATATTTAATTTGTCGAATGCGTATGCTTCAGATTCTATTTCAGGTCCTTCGAAAATATTAAAGCCTAATTTACTGAAAGCCGAACAAATCTCTTCCATCATTTGATTTGTTGGATGTATACTTCCGGTACTAAACGGCACACTAGGCAAAGAATAATCAAAAAAATTACTACTTTGATTATTAGTAGTTTTTATAGATTTCGATTTCTCTTCAAATAATTGTTCGAGAGTATTTTTTAATTTATTAGCAAGAGACCCTAATTCATTTTTTTCTTCAGCATTTAGCTTATTAAATGTCTGAAAGAAATTTGAAATTTTACCTTTTCTTCCAAGATAATCAATTCTCCATCTTTCTATTTCTTCTTCTGAAGACAATCCATTGATTGAACTAGTTGCCTCGGTTTGTAGCTTTTCTAAGTATTTTTTATTTGTCGTCAAAATCAGTAAAATTCCAATATATTATTAACAGGTTAGAATTATAAAGGAACAAAAAAGTAAAGGTCAATTGAAATAAATGTTTAGATTTGAAGTTATTTAAGCATCTATATCTGCATATAAAGCATTTTTTTGTATGAAATCTTTTCGAGGAAGAACATCATCTCCCATTAAATTCACGAAGCAGTCTTCAGTTTGATTCCATTCCGAAGTAAGCTGGCCTAATTCATTTTTTTCTTCTGGAAGGATAACCTTTTTGAGCATTCTTGAATCAGGATCCATAGTTGTTGACCATAGTTGCTCGGCATTCATTTCCCCAAGCCCTTTATATCTTTGAACTCTAATATTTTTCCCTTCAGATTTTGCTAAAAATTCTTCTTTTTCTTCTTCAGAGTAGCAGTATCTACTGCTTTTCCCTGAACCAAGCTTATATAAGGGGGGTATGGCGATGTAGATATTTCCATTATCTATTAATGGTTTCATATATCTAAAGAAAAAAGTTAGAAGAAGTGTTCTTATGTGCGATCCGTCTACATCAGCATCAGTCATTATAATTATTTTGTTATATCTAAGTTTAGATATATCCATTCCTTCATTTACATCATCATCATCAGATTCATTATTTTCGTCAATCACCGTATTGCCAAATCCTGTACCAATAGCTGTGATCATATGCTGAATGCCCTCATGGGATATCATTTTATCTGCCCTAGCTTTTTCAACATTAAGAATTTTTCCTTTTAGCGGTAATATAGCTTGATAGTTTCTATCTCTTCCCATCTTTGCAGTGCCTCCTGCAGAATCTCCTTCCACAATATAAAGTTCACAGACTTCTGGATTTTTTTCTGAGCAGTCAGCTAATTTTCCTGGCAAACCACCACCATCAAGAGCATTTTTTCTTAATACAAGGTCTCTTGCTTTTCTTGCTGCCTCTCTTGCTCTTTGAGAAGTAAGGCATTTTTCAATAATTAATTTTGCAATTTGGGGATTGTCTTCTAAATATATATTTAAAGCTTTTCGGACAACACTTTCAACTTTATTTCTAACATCTTTATTACCTAATTTGCCTTTGGTTTGACCTTCAAATTGAGGGTTGGATAACTTTACACTGATTGCAGCTGTTAATCCTTCTCTAGTATCTTCACCTTGAAGCGAAGACTCTCCCTCTTTAATAAGGCCTAGTTTTTCAGCTTGATCATTAAATACTCTCGTTATTGCAGATCTAAAACCTGTTACATGAGTTCCCCCGTCGGCTGTATTTATACAATTTGCATAGGAAAGTACATTTTCACCTAATGAAGAATCATATTGAATTGCAACTTCAACAAATGTTTTAACAGCCATTTCAGTTGCCTTACCTTCAGAATTGGTAACATTTTCATTTTTAATAATTTCTTCTTCGTAATAAATGGGTGTTTTATTTATAACAGACTTATTTCTAGTTTCATTAGTAACTAAAGAAGATATGCCACCTTCAAAGTAGTACATATACTTGTTGTTTGGCCATAAATTTTTGTGAAAATCGCTGCTAAATATTATTTTAAGCCCTTTATTGAGATAAGCAATTTCTTTAGTTCGAGCTAAAATTTTATTAAAGTCATAATCTAAAGGCTGTTTAGTTTCATCGTCTATAAATATAGTGGTATCAGCTTTGAATCTAATTTTAGTTCCTGTTTTGTTTTTTTCGTTACCAGGTAAAGAGGAAGTGGTTAAGTCAGATGTTTTTATCCCTTCAGAAAATGACATAGTGTGTTCTTTTCCTTCTCTATATACACTAACAATAAAATCTTGTGATAAAGCGTTTACAGCAGACGCACCAACTCCATGAAGCCCCCCAGATACTTGGTATGCGCCTTGTTCAAACTTTCCTCCTGCGTGTAGAGTTGTCAAAACGGTTTCAACTGTTGGCTTGTTTGTGGTTCTATGTTTTTCCACAGGTATACCGCGCCCATTGTCTGTTATTTCTACATATTGATTTTCATCAATATGAATAAATATTTCGTCACAATACCCTGCCATGAACTCATCAACACTATTATCTACAATTTCATTTATCAAGTGATGGAGGCCTCTTTCATCAGTGCTTCCTATGTACATTCCAGGCCGTTTTCTTACGGGGACTAATCCTTCTAAAACCTGAATACTATCTTGTGTGTAGTCTTGTTGTTGAGCCAAAATGATCTCCAATAGTTTTTTAATTAAATAACAATATAAAGTAGGTTGGTAAAAACGAAACCCAATATATTGTTATATCAGTATGAATAGAAATATTAACAAAAATTTAGAAATTTCACAATAATTCTGTTGTCTATAATTTTTTAAATAAGATATATATCAACTTTTTTTGTTAATATATATTCATTAATTTAATTTGGTAATTAAGTATTGAAAGATGACAGTGTAATTAATTCTGAAGCTAAAACAGATGATTTTAAAACAGAATTGTCTTTAAGGCCAAAATATTTTCATGAATATGTAGGTCAAGCAAAAATAAAACAAACTTTATCCATTGCAATTAAGGCTTCTAAAAAAAGAAAAGAGCCACTTGATCATGTTTTATTATATGGCCCTCCTGGTTTGGGAAAAACAACCCTGGCAAATGTTATATCTAATGAAATGGGAACAGATATTAAAGTAACTTCGGGTCCAGCTATAGAAAAAGCAGGGGATTTGGTGTCAATTTTAACAAGATTAAAAAAGCATGATATTTTATTTATCGACGAAATTCATAGATTAAATAAAATATCTGAAGAAGTTTTATATTCCGCGATGGAAGAATACAGAGTTTCATGGATAATTGACGAAGGATTGAAATCTCGAAGTGTTAATTTAGGAATACAGCCTTTTACACTGATAGGTGCTACAACTAAATACGGAAATCTTAGCCCTCCACTGAGAGATAGGTTTGGTTCTATATTTAGACTTGATTTTTATAGCAACACTGAAATGACAGAAATTCTACATAGATCTTCGCAGATTTTTAAAATCAAAACAGAAAAAAAGGGCTTATCACAAATAGCAATAAGATCACGTAAAACCCCAAGAATAGGTAATAGGCTGCTAAGAAGAGTAAGAGATTATTCTGAGGTTAAATCAGACGGAAGTATTTCTTTAAAAATTGTTTTAAGTGCACTTGAACAATTAGAGGTCGATGAAATAGGTTTAGATAAAATTGATTTAGATTATTTAAAATCTTTAATTTTAAAATTTGGCGGAGGTCCAGTCGGTCTTGATACACTTTCAGCTTCGATAAGCGAAGATCCTAGTACGGTTGAAGATGTAATTGAGCCATTTTTGTTAAATCTAGGTTTTATTTCAAGAACTAACAGAGGAAGAATGGCTACGTCTTTGACATTTCAGCATCTTAATATAGAAGAAGAACCTAAGCAAAAAAATCTTATATAATTTAAAATTTATTATCATTTTTTGCAGATACTAAATATTTAAAATAATCTCCTTTTTGTTTTGTTAATTGTTCGTGAGAACCACTTTCTGTTATTTTCCCTCCTTTTATAACAAAAATTTCATCTGACATCCTTATAGTAGACAGCCTGTGTGCAACAACAATGGAAGTCCTGTTTTTCAAAAGTATTTTAAGAGCGTTTTGAATTTTTTGTTCGTTTATGCTGTCGATATTAGACGTAGCTTCGTCAAGTATAAGAATTTTGGGATCCTTGATTAATGCTCTTGCAAATCCCATTAATTGCCTTTGACCTTGGCTCATGTTTACCCCCCTTTCAGATACGTTGGTATTATATCCATTTTCCAAGGAAATAATATATTCATGAATTCCAATAGATTTACAAGCTTTTATTATTTGTTGATCTGATATATTTTGTTGATTAAATTTCAAATTTTCTTTTATTGTTCCTTGAAATAAAAACGGATCCTGAAGAACCATGGCAACCTGAGAACCTAGGTCTGATCTAGAAAATTTTTGTATAAGTTGATCGTCAATCATCAAATCCCCTTTCTTATTTTTATTAGGAGGGTAGAGTCCGGTAATAAGTGATGCAAGAGTTGATTTTCCGGCTCCAGTATCTCCAATGAATGCTACCGTAGATCCGGGTTTAATAATCATATTAACATCTGTAAGTACTTCAATGTCATTATCGTATGAAAAATGAAAATTTTTAAATTCTATTTTTCCAGATATTGGATTAGTTATTTTGTTAATTTCTATGGATTTTAAAAATGGATCTATATCAAGAAAATCAAAAAGCCTTGAACCCGAAGCCATTGATCTTTGAATTTGAGTATAGTGCATCATCAAATTTCTTATAGGATCAAAGAGTCTCTGAATATAAAGAACTGATGCGATTATTACCCCTATTTGCGTGTAATCATCAACTATTAAATCACTAGCTATGAACGAAGCAATTATTATGGCTGAGCTTGTTAGTATATCTACCGGAGGTAATAGAGCCGAAGATAATTTTTGAGCTTTAAGAGCAGAGTTTAGATGTTCTGTGGTTTCATGTTTGAAAGAATTATAATTACTTGATTCTCTATTAAAATTTTGTACTT
>CETH01130996.1_pt1 | contig 11430 bp, 13 predicted proteins | sample 361461 | NCBI WGS metagenome assembly CETH01 (sample SAMEA2622695, study PRJEB7988) | marine metagenome | isolation source: saline water (ENVO:00002010), including
ACCTTTAAATAGCTTAATTATTTAAAATAATTTATAAACGTTCTAAATGAAAAATTTTGATTTCATAATTATTGGTGCAGGATCAGCTGGATGTGTTTTGGCAAACAGGTTGTCAGAAAACCCTAATAATAAAATTCTTCTTTTAGAAGCTGGTGGCAAAGACACTAATCCGTGGATACATATTCCGGGCGGTTATTTTAAAACTATGCACAACCCAAACACAGATTGGTGTTTTACAACAGAAAAAGAACCAAATTGTGATAATAGGGAAATGGTTTATCCAAGAGGAAAAACTCTTGGTGGAAGTTCTTCTATAAATGGCATGCTTTATATAAGAGGACAATCTAATGATTATGATTATTGGAGACAACTAGGAAATGTTGGTTGGTCTTGGGATGATGTTTTGCCATATTTTAAAAAATCTGAAGATTTTCAATTTGGAGAAAATGAATTTCATGGTTCTGGTGGACCAATAAAAGTAGAAGAGATTAGAGCAACTTTTAAAGTTTTAGATTTATTTTTAGAGGCTGCTGAAGAGTTTGGATACAAAAAAACTAAAGATTTTAACAATGGAAACAATGAAGGTATGGGCTACTTTCCTTTTACTATTAAAAATGGCTTAAGATGCAGTACTGCTGTGGGTTATTTAAATCCAATAAAAAAAAGAAAAAATTTAAAAATTATTACTAATGCACATATTAAAAATATTGAATTTGAAAATAAAAAGGCTGTTAGTGTTAATTATTGGATAAATAATAATTTAGTAACAGTTAAAGCAAATAAAGAAATAATATTGTGCGCAGGCACAATTGGATCGCCTCACATACTACAAGCATCAGGTATAGGACCGGGTCAATTATTAAAAAATAATAATGTTGAGGTTATTAAAGAACATCCTGGAGTTGGAAAAAATCTTACTGATCATCTAATGCTTAGACCTGTTTATAAAATAAAGAATTTAGAAACTCTAAATGATATTTACTATAGTATTCCTAAAAAAATATTAACAGCTTTAAATTTTTTATTGTTTAGAAAAGGTCCTCTCACCGTAGGTGCTAGTTATGTATGTGGCTTTATCAAAAGCGATGCCCATCTGGAAACACCTAATTTGCAATTTCATGTATCACCAGCAAGTACAGATCTTTTAGGAAAGTCATCTCTTCATAAGTTTCCAGCTTTTACTCCTACAATAACTAATGTCAGGCCAACTAGTAGAGGTTCTATAGAATTAAATTCACCTGATACAAGGGTACAACCAAAAATTAAAATGAATTATTTATCTACCCCTGAAGATAGAGAGATTGCTGGTAAATCTTTAAAGATAGTTAGAAACATTGTTATGAATTCTAAAATATTTAAAAAATATGATCCAGAAGAATTAAGACCAGGAATTAATATAAGCGATAATGAAACACTAGCTATAGAGGCAGGTAAATTTGCAAATACTATTTTTCATCCAGTAAGCACATGTAGAATGGGAAATGATGAAAATGCTGTTGTTAATGACAGATTAATTGCGCATGGTTTAAAAAATTTACGGATTGTTGATGCATCAGTAATGCCTCATATAACTTCAGGAAATACAAATGCTCCAACTATAATGATTGCTGAAAAAGCAGCTGATATGATAATAGAAGAAAGCAAGATATGACTGAACAATTAATTATATTTTTTCAAATTGTATTCATAGATTTAGTTCTTGCTGGAGATAATGCGATTATAATAGGAATGGTTGCCTCTCAATTTCCCACAGAACAAAGAAAAAAGATTATTTTCTTTGGAATAGGTGCTGCAATAGTTCTAAGGATAATTTTTACTTTATTAACAGCATACTTGCTTCAAATAAATGGTTTAAGGCTGATAGGTGGATTACTACTTTTATATATTTGTTATAAGCTCTATGTTGATGTTTTAAAAAGTTCTATTGAACAAAAAAAAGATATAAAAGTTGATAATTCTAATTTTATAAAAGCAATTACAACAGTTATAATTGCCGATGTTACTATGAGCCTTGACAATGTTCTTGGGGTAGCTGGAGCTGCTAGAGACCACTATATGCTATTAATATTTGGATTAATTTTGTCTATAATATTAATGGCAACAGCCGCTACACTTATCTCCAAATGGATAAAAAAATATAAATGGATAGGATGGATTGGATTGTTGGCCATATTAATTGTAGCATTTGAATTGATTTATGCAGATTTAAAGTTATTCATATAAGATGTACTTAAAAAAATATAATTTAAAAAATAAATATGCTGTAGTAACAGGTGCTGGAAAAGGTTTAGGTAAAGCGATTTCTATAGCTTTAGCAGAAGCTGGTGCTAACCTTGTTATCATAAGTAGAACAAAAAAAGATTTGGATAAAGTAAGTAAAATTATAAAAAAATATAGAGTAAAATGCCAATCTTACGTCTGTGATATTACTAATTTTGAAGATATTAAAAATGTAATTAACAAAATATCTAGAATAGATATATTGGTAAATAATGCCGGAACTAATATTCCAGAACATTTTACAAAAGTAAAAAGACAAAATATGGAATATCTTGTAAAAGTTAATACAGTTGCGGCTTTTAATGTAGCTCAATTAAGTACATTAAAAATGTTAAAACTAAATAATAGAAAAAAAATAGGTGGCTCTATAATAAATATGTCCTCTCAAATGGGTCATGTGAGTGGACCAAAAAGAAGTGTTTATAGTATGAATAAATTTGGAATTGAAGGTTTAACTAAAGGTATGGCTCTAGAATTAGCAAAGAATAATATTAGGGTTAATACAATATGTCCAACATTTGTAGTAACTCCTATGACAAAAAAATTTTTGAAGGATAAGAAATTTAAAAAAAATATGTTGAGCAGCATACCATTAGGACGATTTGCTGAATTACCAGAAATAGCCTCGGCAGTTGTTTTTTTGGCCTCTGATGCAGCATCAATGATAACTGGCACTTCTTTACTTGTAGATGGTGGATGGACAGCAAGATAATAAAGTTTACGGTCATAATTTTTTTTCTAACTTTTAAATTATATGCAGTTGAATTTAATGGTAAGTTTATTCAAGGTCACTTCATAGTTGGAAAAACTGATTATGGAAATAAAGTATTTATAGATAAGAAAGAAATCAAAGTATCAAAAGATGGTTATTTTGCTTTTGGTATTGATAGAGATAGGAAATACGATGTTACAATAACTATTAAAAAAAAAGGTAAAACAAAAAAATTAATAAAAAAAGTACAAAAAAGAAAATACAACATTCAAAGAATTGATGGTCTTGATGAGAAAAAAGTAACACCTCCTGAAGAAGTTTATGAAAGAATAAAAAAAGAAAATAAACTTATAGCAAAAGCTAGAAATATAAATTCAGATTTAAATTTTTTTAAAAATAATTTCATATTACCTGTAGATGATGCTATCATTACAGGAGTTTATGGCAGTCAAAGAATATTAAACGGTAAACCACGTTGGCCACACTACGGAATAGATTTTGCTCAGAAAGAAGGTGCTCCGATTAAAGCAATGTTAAATGGAACAGTAACCTTAGTTGAGAACGATTTATATTATACTGGAGGAACATTAATATTTGATCACGGACATGGAATATCAACTTTATATATGCATCTAAAGGATATTTATGTTTCAAAAGGTCAAAAAGTTAATCAAGGTGAAATCATAGGAACATTGGGGCAAACAGGAAGAGCAACAGGTCCACATTTAGATATTAGGTTGAATTGGTTTGGAACAAGATTAGATCCTATGACAGCTATTAAAAAATGAGATTAACTCGTAAAAATTTTGAGTTTTTAATAAAAAATTTTATTCCAAAAAAATATTTATTTAAAAAAAGAATCTTAAGAGAAATTAAAAAAAAAAAAGAGCCTGAAATTGAATTAATAATAGATTTAATTAAACCTGAAACAGACTCGATAGATATTGGTGTATATAGAGGCGTTCATTCTTATGAAATGTCAAAATACTCAAAAATTGTTCATTCATTTGAACCTAATCCAGTAATTTATAAAGATTTAAAAAAAACATTACCATTGATTATAAACAATCTTAAAATTTACAATTATGCATTATCAGACGTAAATGCTACTAAAATATTAAGGATTCCAATTAGAAATACAAATGTTAACAAAATAAATTATGAAGAATTTTATGAAATGGGTAAAGCAACAATTCATGAAGAAAATAAATTTGAAAATTATGAAAATTTTGAAGTTAAATGTAAAAAACTGGACGAGTTTGAATTTGATAATTTAATTTCATTCATAAAAATTGATGTTGAAGGTCATGAAATATCAGTTCTAAACGGAGCCAAAAATATAATTAAAAAATTTAAACCAAATTTATTAATAGAAATAGAAGAAAGACATTCAAAAAAAAACGTTAATGAAACAATTAATTTTGTTTGCTCTTTTGGGTACAATTCTTTTGTTTTAAAAGAAAATAAGTTAATCAATACAAATTCTGTTAATAATTTAATTGATCATAATAATTTTATATTTAAGGAAACTAAATAATGGGACTTCATTTTTCAGAAAAAGAATTCAATTTAAGAAAAAACAAAGTCTTAATTGAAATGAAAAATCAAAACATAGATGCTTTGCTAATGTTTAGACAAGAATCAATGTATTGGTTAACAGGTTACGATACTTTTGGATATGTATTCTTTCAAACTTTAATTTTAGATCAAAAAGGTAATACAGTTTTATTAACAAGGGCACCTGATTTACGACAAGCTCAAAATACATCAAATATAAATGATATTAGAATTTGGATAGATAAAGATCAATCAAACCCTACTGAAGATCTTAAAGCTATTCTAGATGAACTTAATTTAAAAGGAAAAAAATTAGGCATAGAATATGAAGCTTATGGTTTAACTGGAAGAAATGCATTAAAACTAAATAAATCTTTAAAGGATTACAGTTTAATTGAAGATAAATCAGAATTAATTACAAAGATAAGGGTAATCAAATCAGATGAAGAAATATTTTATGTAAAAAAAGCAGCAGAACTTGCTGATAGGGCCTTAGATGAAGTATGGAAATATGCGAAGGCAGGAGTAAGCGAGTCTAAAATTCTTGCTGAAATGAATAGAGTAATTTTTGAAGGAGGTGGAGATTATCCTGCAAATGAATTTATAATTGGCTCAGGTAAGAATGCACTTCTATGCAGATATCAAGCTGAAAAACAAATATTATCAAATACTGATCAATTGACTATTGAATGGGCAGGAACTTACAGACACTATCATTCAGCTATGTTTAGAACTATTCCTATTGGAAAAGCAAATCCTAAACATTATAAAATGCATGAAGCTTGTGTCGAAGCTTTGAAAAATTGTGAAAAACAACTAAAGCCTGGAAATAAAATCGGTGAAGTTTTTGACATTCATGCAAAAACCTTTGACGATCTAGGTTATAAAAAAGCTAGAATGAATGCATGTGGATATTCTCTTGGTGCAACTTTTTCTCCAAATTGGATGGACTGGCCTATGATTTACACAAATAATCCCTACATTATTGAATGTGGAAATGTTTTTTTTATGCATATGATATTAATGGATTCAGAAAATAACTTAGCTATGAATTTGGGTGAAACTTACCTAGTAACAGAAAATGGAAATGTAAGATTGGGTAGACAAAAAATGGATTTAGTAAACCTGTGAGTATCCATTAATAGCGCACCCTCATAATTTTGTTTTTAATAATTTAAAAATAGAATAATAAACACATAAATTTTATAAAAAATTTATGAAAGCTTACAAAATTATTAAGTCAAACATTCATCGTAAAGGTCTTTGTGCGGCGCGCGACATTAAAGAAGGTGAAAGAATAATTGAATATAAAGGAAAAAAAATTACACACAAACAAGCAGATGAAGATGCAAAGTATGGTTATAACATTACTTATTTATTTACGTTAAATAAAAAATATATAATAGATGGGGATTTTAAATCTAATACAGCTCGTCTAATAAACCATTCGTGCAATCCTAATTGTGAAATTCTTGAAGAAAATAAACCGAATTTATGGGTAACAGCTATGAGAGATATAAAAAAAAATGAGGAATTATCTTATGATTATGGTTTTAGTTTTGATTGTAATTATAAAGATCATATCTGCAAATGTGGATCCAAGAATTGTGTAGGGTTCATTGTAAGAGAAGGCTCTAGATGGAGAATACCAAATATTAGAAAATAATTTTCAATTTTAAAAAAAATTATAAATTGAGTAAAAAATTAATCCAATAATCAATATAAAAAAAAGGAATATAAATATTTTATTAAATATACTTTCTTTAATTTTTTTTTCTTTACTTTTTTTAAACTGGATTATTCCAAATCTCATGATTGACAAACCTAAAATTAATAAAAATAAATTAAAAATAAAATTTTCCATTTTCTAATATTAATTACTTTTTTTTAATTTGTTCTTTGCAATATTTTTTTGCTTGTTCTGGTTTCATCTCACTATTTTTTTTTATCTGGGATAAAACACATGCTCTAATTGATTTATCTAAACTAAAATTTTTATATGTTTTTGTTGATATATATAAAGCAATTATTGCTAATACTAAAAATACATAAAGTGTTAGGTTTTTTTTCATATAAAAATATACTATATGTTATCTTCAACTGTTAAATGAAAAAATTATCGAAACAAAGTAATTTAATTAATAGAAAAATATGCATTTGCAAAAGTAAATTGCATAAAAAAATTGACTTTGGACCTTTACCATTAATAAATGACTATGGGAAAAAAAAAAATTCAAAAAAATATCCTACTATTTTAACTCAATGCAAGAAATGTCTTTTAATTCAGTTAAAGTATTCTGTTAAAGATAAATTACTTTTTCCAAAAAATTATCCTTATTTAACTGGGGACTCAAAGGAAAAATTAAAAAATTTTAGTTCTTTAGTCAGTCTGCTTAAAAAAGTAAAAACAACTAAGAAACCCAAAATCATTGACATCGGCGGTAATGATGGATCTCTTTTGAGATTTGCAAAAAATAAAGGATTTAAAGTTTTAAATATTGAACCTACAGACGTAGCAAAAATATCCATAAAAAAAGGTGTAAAGACTTTAAAAAAAGAATTTAATTATAAACAAGCCAAGCTTATAAAAAAAAAATATTCGAATTTTGATTATATTGTTTCGACGAATTTTTTTGCTCATACTAATAATTTAGAGGAAATAATAAATTCTACAAAACTAATTTTAGATAATAATGGGTTGTTAATTATTGAAGTCCAATATTTATATAGTTTATTTCCAAAGAGAGGATTTGATTCTTTTCACCAAGACCATAAATTTTATTATACAGCAACATCAATAACAAATTTATTTAGAAAATTTAAATTATTCGTTTTTGATGCACAAATATTAAAGAATCATGGAGAGATGTTGAGAATATATGTAAGCTTAAAAAATAAAAAATTTTCTACTAGGTTTTTAAAAATTTTAAATGAAGAGAAAGATAAAAAAATAATTGGTAAAATAAATTCATTAAATAAATTTAGATTAAAATTTAATAAAAAATTTAAAGAATTAATTTATAAAATAGTAAAAAATAAAAAAACTGTTTATGGTATAGGAGCAGCACCAAGAGGATGCGTAATGCTTAATTCTCCAAACTTTAGCAGTAATGAGATAAAAATGGTTGGTGAAATGGCTAATTCATTAAAATGTAATAAATATGTTCCTGGAACTGATATAATCGTTAAAGATGAAAATAAAATTGTTCAAGATCAACCTGATTATGTGGTCATATTAGCGTGGCATTTGAAAAAAAGGATTTCTCAATCCCTTAAAAGAAAAGGGTTTAAAGGAAAATTTATTATTCCTTTACCTGATTTAAGAATTGTACGATAAATAAATAATTATAACATATCAAATAATTATGAATGAAATCAAAACTTTAAATATATTAATTCCAGTATTTAACGAAAATCAATCTATCACAACAACAATAAGCAATATTTTAGAAACAGTAAAATGTAAATATGCTATTTATATTTGTTATGATTATGATGAAGATCCAACTTTAAAAGTAATTCAAAAATATTTTCCAAATAATCAAAAAATTAATTTTATAAAGAACTTTTCAAGAGGTTTTAATAATGCATTAATTTCAGGTATAAAAAAAACTAATGGTGATGCAGTTCTAATTTACATGGCAGATGATCATGACAATCATAAACTAATTGATATTTGTTATGAAAAATTTGTAAGTGGATACGATGTAATTTGTCCAAGTAGATTTATTGAGGGTGGAAAAATGATTGGAAATCCATTCTTAAAGGCCATATTAACAAAAATTGTTTCCTTTTTTTTATATAATTTCACTACTTTTCCAATTAAAGACACTACAAATTCATTTAGGTTATTTTCAAGAGAATTATTAAAAAAGATAAATTTTGAGTCTACTAAAGGATTTACACTAAGTATGGAAATCACTGCAAAAGCCCATAGGTTAAAAATGAAAATGATAGAGATTCCTAGTACTTGGAGAGAAAGAGAGAAAGGAAGTAGCAGATTTAACTTAATTTCATTTATTCTACCATATTTAAAATGGCTTTTTTATATATTAAAAACATCAATTTTTTTTAAAAATGAAAAATAAGTTGAATGTAGGTATTATTGGAAGGAACTTCGGTTTAAAAGTTATTTATAAATCTATACAAAAAAATAAAAAATTTAATACTATAGGTATTTGTTTTAAATCAAAAAATATTAAAAATTTAAAGATTCCTAAGTCAATTAAAATTTATAATAACTGGAAAAAGATGATTATTGATAAGAATATAAATGCAATAATAATAGCATCACCACCATATCTTCATAAAAAAATTATAAAATTTGCTTTAAAGCATAAAAAACATATTTTTTGTGAAAAACCTTTTGCCACAACTTTTAATGACGCTGCTTATTTATGTAAAATTTTAGAAAAAAATAAAAATATATGTCATATGGTAAATTATGAATTTATTAATATTGAGGCGTTTAATTATTTAAAGAAAAAAATTTTGAATAATTGTATCGTTAAAAAAGTTCACATCGACTGGTATCTTAAAAATAATAATAGAAATAGTTCAAATTGGAAAGAACAACATAAAAAAGGAGGTGGTATATTTTTCAATTATATTTGTCACAGTTTATATTATATAGAAAAATTATTTGGAGAAATTAAAGAGGTTAAAAATAAATTTATTAATAAGAATTTAGGTCTAAATTCAGTAATAAGATTAAAAAATAACAAAACTAAAGTATTATTAAAATTTAAATTTATTGGAGAAAATTCAATAATGGCTCCAGTAAATAAAATTAAAATATTTACAAATAAGAAAAATTATATGTTAAAAACCAATATTAACAGCCTTTCTGATCAATTTAGTTTATCTACTCGAAATAAAATCTTATTTTATCCTAAGTTCAATAAAAATGATTTTAGGATAAACCCTACAAAAAAAAATTTATTAAACTTTTTAAAAAATATTAAAAATGGCATTTATAAAAGTCCGAATTTCTATGATGCTAAAAAAATACATTTTATAATAAATAAAATGATGCTTTCCTCACAAAAAAATAAGAATATTTTAATTAACTATTAACAGTAATTTAATCCATATTGATTAGTTTATTAAGCATTTTAAATTTCTGAACTTGCTTTAATCCTTTCATAAATTAATCTTGTATTTATTCCGGCGTTTAAAAATGGTTGTGGAGGAAGCCAGCTTGGTTTTTTTCTTGAATTTATTATCTTTATTTCATCGGATTGCTGGTTTGCTGCCATAAAAGCTATCTGTTCTCCAAACAAAGTACCTACACCTATACCTGAGCCATTATAACAGCCAGCGACAAAGATATTTTTATCAATTTTTTCAAAAATTTGAGAACTATTTCGACTTCTACAAACTATCCCTGACCAACTATGTTCTATTATATTTTTAGGTAAATCTGGAAACCTTTTTTTTATGCCAATTTTATGAAGATTGACTCTATCGTTAAGCTTGCTTCTTTTCATAATAGTAGGGTCTCCAACTTCAGCTGTGTTTCTTATTAAAATTCTTTTGTCATTTGTAAATCTAATCGTTGCGCCCATAGGTCTTATAGGTAAAACCCCCCACTCTCTTGGTTTTCCAATTAATTCATATTCATTTTTAGTCAAAGGCCTTGTCATGCTGGCAGTTAAAGTTATTGGAAAATTATAATTTTTTTTTATACCCAGTAATCGTAAAAAACCATTTGTACAAAATATAATTTTTTCTGATTTAATTTCATAATTTTTAAACTTACATAAAATTTTGTTATTAATTTTTTTCCAATTTAACAATTCAGAATTCTCAAACATTTCAACATTTGGCGGAAGTGCATTAACCATAGCTCGTACCAGTTTCGCAGGATTTAATAAAATTCCTCCTTTTGTGTAAACTGCTATTTTATAAAACTTAGTGCCTAGTTTTTTATATAAATCATTATTATATAAAATTTTATTTTCAAAATTTAACTCTGATAAAACATTACTAAATGATTTTGCCTTGATTTCATCTTCTAATTTTGATGATGCAAAGTATTTGCCACACTCATTCCAATCACAATTAACTTGATAATCCTTAATAAAATTCTTTACAGCTTTAATTCCTAAATCATAAATTTGAGTTTTTATTTTATAATTTTTTATATCTTTGTCTGATGTAAAACCGTCATTCAATGTTGTGTCTACAAGATAACCTGAATTACGACTACTAGCACCTTCGCCAGCTAATTGGGAATCTACAATTATAATTTTTTTGTTTTTATCTATTTGTGCTAATGTTCTAGCTGTGGACAATCCTGTAAATCCAGCTCCAACAATTAGATAGTCGCAATTTAAACTTTTATCTAATGTTTTAAAATTTAGTCTCTTTTCAAGCTGGTTTAACCATCCGCAGCTATTATCGTTAATAATCATTATCCTAAGATTATACTAAAAAATAATGATTGTAGATTATTTAGTTGATTATAGATTTTTGAGGTTTCATATCCTCTTTTTTAATACCAGCTACTCTGACTGGTTTTTTCATTGCGTCTCTTCTAAATGGCTCACCTAGTTCTTGATTTAATATTATTTCTATAAAAGTTGTTATCCCTTTCTTCTGATCTTCACATGATTGCTTAATGGCTTTTGTGGTTTCTTCCATAGTTTTTACTGTAACTCCTTTTAATCCGCAGGCGTTTGCTACATTTGCATAGCTTAACTCAGGGTCAAGTTCTGTTCCAATAAAATTATCATCAAACCAAAGTATAGAATTTCTCTTTTCAGCGCCCCATTGATAGTTTCTAAAGATTACCATAGTTATTGCGGGCCATTCTTTTCTTGCGCAAGAACTCATTTCATTCATACTAATTCCAAAAGCTCCATCACCAGCAAAACCAA
>CETH01055501.1_pt1 | contig 11428 bp, 10 predicted proteins | sample 361461 | NCBI WGS metagenome assembly CETH01 (sample SAMEA2622695, study PRJEB7988) | marine metagenome | isolation source: saline water (ENVO:00002010), including
ATATTGCGGTGGACTCTCCAAATTTGATATGAGTAGAAGGTTTGCCTCTTCTAAGCTTATCATCATCCATACAAGGTAAATCGTCATGAATTAAAGAATAGGCATGAATAGCCTCTACGGATGCGGCTAGTATAAATAAATCTTTTTTTTTTAATTTAAAAATACTACCTACATCAAAGATAATTTTTGATCTTATTTTTTTTCCACCGGGGAATAAACCATATTTCATTGGTACAGTGAGATCTGAAGAACTAAATTTTGATAAATAACTATTTAAATAAATATTTACTTTTTTAGATAATATTTTAAGTTTTTTTTCCATAAACAAGTATTTCATCAATTTTATCTTTGGTTTTTTTTGATATTGATCTAGTTTCCTGACTGAATTTTTTTTCGATAAAGTTGTTTAATTTTACTAACTCTTGAAAACCTTGAGAAAAATCTTCAGAGTCCTTATTTTCTAAATCTCTGACTATCTTGTTCGCTAAATTATTTAACTCCTCCAATGACTTAGACTCAATATCAGCTAGTAAATTTTTATCTTTCATATATTAGTTGGTATTATTATATGAAAAACAATCTTTCAAATATTAAAAAAGCGATAAAATATCTTAATAAAAACAAGTGTATAGGAATACCAACAGAGACGGTTTATGGTATTGCTGCCAATGCTTATTCTTCTGTTGCAACCTCAAAAATATATAGGTTAAAAAAAAGGCCAAAAAACAATCCTCTTATAGTTCACTATTTTAATTTGGAATTATTGAAAAAAGACTGCGAAATAAACAAAATTTTTTTGAAATTATACAAAAAATTTTCACCAGGACCTATTTCTTATATTTTAAAATTAAAAAGAAATAGTTTAATTTCAAAAAATGTTACCAATGGAAAAAAAACGCTGGCAGTTAGATTTCCAAGTCATCCTATAACAAGAAATTTATTAAAAAGATTAAATTATCCTTTGGCGGCTCCTAGCGCGAATATTTCAACTAAAATAAGTCCTGTTTCAAAAAAAGACGTCAAAGATGAATTCGGAAAAAATCTAGAATTTATATTAGATGGTGATCAATCTAAAATTGGGATTGAGTCTACCATAGTTAATATTGTACAGAAACCTCAAGTTTTAAGATTAGGAGGAATTTCAAAAGAACAGATTAAAAAATGCTTAAATTTAAATTTAATTTACAAAAAAAAAACAAAAGCGATATACCCTGGACAAGGAAAAACTCATTACTCACCTTATATAAAGTTAAGATTAAATACCAAAAACGCAAATAAAAATGAAGCTTTGATTTTAATAAATAAAAGAAAAAATAGAAGTAAAAACTATTTTTATTTATCTAAAAACAAAAATTTAAAAGAGGCCGCTAAAAATTTGTATAAAACTTTAAGAATAATAAAAAAAAGAAAATTCAAAAGCATTGCTGTAGAAAAAATACCAAATAATGGTTTTGGTGAAGTGATTAATGATAGATTAAAAAGAGCCTCTTATTTCAAATGACTTATTTAGTTGAAGTTAATAATTTAAAAAAAAATTACTCCTCTAAAGAGGCCGTAAGGAATGTTACATTTAATATTAAAGAAAATGAAATTTTAGGTTTACTAGGACCAAATGGATGTGGGAAAACTACAACAATTGGTATGCTTTTAGGTCTCTTAAAGCCTACTGGGGGAGAGATAAAAATAAATAATATGAATTTTGAAAAAAACAGAATTGAAATATTAAGTAAAATTAATTTTATATCTCCGTATATAGAGTTACCAAAAAAACTGACAGTAAAACAAAATTTAATTGTTTATGGGAAGTTATATAATATTAAAAATTTAAAGGAGAGAATTGAATACTTAACAGAAAAATTAAGACTTAATGAGCTTTTAAATAGAATTACAGGTGAACTTTCATCAGGACAGAAAAACAGAGCAAGTCTAGCCAAGGCTTTAATAAATAAACCTCAAGTATTATTTCTTGATGAACCAACTGCATCACTAGATCCTGAAGTTGGTGATTTTGTTAGAACTTTTTTAGAAACATACAAGCAGGAAAATAAAATTTCTATTTTGCTTGCCTCTCATAATATGAATGAGGTTAGTAGATTGTGCAAATCAGTTCTTATGATGAAAAATGGACAAATTATAGATAATGGGTCGCCAGAGTCTTTAATAGAAAAACATGGGCGTAAAAATTTAGAAGAAGTTTTTTTAAAACTGTCAAGGAGTAAAAATGAACTTGATTAGAATTTATGGTCTTTTCTTGAGACATTTTTATCTCATAACAAGATCATTTCCGAGAATATTAGATTTAATTTATTGGCCCACTATACAAATTACTTTGTGGGGGTTTATATCAAATTTTTTTGCTACATATAGCACGTACTATAACAATGCTGTTGGAATAATATTAACTTGTGCAATACTTTATGATTTTTTATTCAGAACTAGCATTGGATTTAATATGCTTTTTTTAGAGGAGATTTGGAGTAGAAATTTTACAAATTTATTTATTTCACCTATGAAAATTAGTGAAATAATAACATCTCTAATTTGTACAGCTTTAATAAGAGCTTTGATCGGCTTAGTTCCAGCAATACTTTTAACATCTCCATTATTTGGAGTTTCAATACTAAACCTAGGTATAAATTTATTTTTTCTGTTTTTGAGCTTATATATATTTGGAATTACCTTGGGTATTTTGGTATCTGCTGGGCTACTCCGATTTGGACCATCTTTTGAAAATATAGCTTGGTCTACCATGTTCCTTATAGCCCCTTTCGGCTGCATATATTATCCTATTGAAATTTTACCTGAAATTTTTCAAAAAATTGCCTATTGCATGCCACTAGTTTATGTCTTTGAGGAAGCTAGAAGAATACTAGTCGAACAGTCTGTAAATTTAGAAAATATATATAAAGCATTTATAATTAATATAATTTATTTAACTGTTGCTATAAGCTTATTTTATTATTCATTTGATAAAGCTAGAAAAAAAGGAACATTAATAAATATTGGAGAATAATGGTGCGCCCGCAAGGAGTCGAACCCTGAACCTCCAGAGCCGAAATCTGGCGCTCTATCCAGTTGAGCTACGAGCGCATTATGTAATAATATTATAATATATGAAAAATATCATTAATTATATTGTTGAGCAAAACTCAAACAAAAAAAGGATTGATACCTTTATTTTTGAAAAATGTGAGGAACTTAGTCGAACTAGAATTAAAAATTTAATTTTAATTGGAAAACTTAAAATCAATGGACATATCTTTGACATTCCCTCAAAAAAAATAAAAATTGGAGATAAAATTTCTTTGGAAGTTCCAGAGCCAAAAAAAACTTCGTTGAAACCATTTAATTTTAATCTAGATATAGTTTATCAGGATGATGATTTGATTGTAATCAATAAGCCAGCTGGAATATCTATGCATCCTGGTCCAGGAAACTATGACAATACAATTGTTAATGCTTTGATAAATTATGAAGAAATAAAATTATCAAATATAGGAGGTGAGTTTAGACCAGGCATAATACATAGAATTGATAAAGATACATCAGGTTTGATTGTTATAGCAAAAAATAACCTCAGCCATGAAAATATTTCGAAACAATTTAGTGAACATACAATTGATAGAGTTTATGATGCGCTAGTTTGGGGTAAATTGAGACCGCAGTCAGGAGTCATCAAAACATATATTACAAGAAGCTCAAAAAATAGACAAATGATGGATGTTAGTTTTTCAAAAGGTAAAGCGGCAATAACAAATTATAAAACTCTTAAAGTGTTTGAAGGAAAAAATATTCCCACACTAAGTCTTGTAGAGTGCAAACTTGAGACAGGTAGGACACATCAAATTAGAGTACATATGAGTTATAAAGGTAATCAAATCTTGGGAGATAAAAAATATAAAAAAAAATATAAAAAATTAAAGAACGTTAGTGAAGAAATAGATAGAAAAATTTTTAAATTAGAAAGACAATTTTTGCATGCCAAAATTTTAGGCTTTACTCACCCTAGATCTAATAAAAAGCTTTATTTTGAGTCAAATTTACCAGTTGATTTGAAAAAAATTCTCAATGTGCTGGAAAAATCTAACTAATTTAATGTTGTAAAAAAAAAAATGTTTATTAAATAAACATTTAAATATTTATGAGTAATTCAAAAACATATAATTTGCCTATACTTTCAAATGAAGGTGGGTTGGGAGCATATCTTGCTCAAATTAAAAAATTTCCTATGCTAGATGCTGAGGAAGAATATATGTTAGCTAAAAATTGGAAAAATACAGGTAATGTTAAATCTGCAGAAAAACTTGTTACTAGTCATCTTAGACTAGTTGCTAAGATCGCGATGGGATATAAAGGCTATGGATTACCTTTGAACGAAATGATTTCTGAAGGGAACGTTGGATTAATGCAAGCAGTTAAAAAATTTGAACCTGATAAAGGTTTCAGATTAGCAACTTATGCGATGTGGTGGATTAAAGCTGCGATACAAGAATATATTTTACGCTCTTGGAGTTTAGTTAAGATTGGTACTACAACAGCTCAAAAGAAATTATTTTTTAATTTAAAAAAAATAAAAAGTCAAATAGCACCAGATACAGAAGGTGACCTACGTAATGAAGATGTTAAAAATATTGCGGACAGATTAGATGTTAGTGAGGATGAAGTTGTTTCAATGAATAGAAGATTGGCTGGTAAAGAACATTCATTGAATGCTCCTATTGGTGAGGATGGTGATGAATGGCAAGACTGGGTAATAGATCAAAGTATGGATCAAGAACTTAAAATAGCACAACAAGAGGAAATGGAACAAAGAAAAGATCTGCTATCTGATTCAATAAAAATTTTAAATGACCGTGAAAAAAATATTTTATATTCTAGAAGATTGACTGACAATCCGAGTACTTTAGAAGAACTAAGTAAAAAATTTAAGATAAGCAGAGAAAGAATTAGACAGATTGAAAATAAAGCTTTTGAGAAGCTGCAAAAACATATGTTGAATTCTGCAAAATCTAAAAATCTATTACCAGCTAACTAAAATTTAAAAGGATCTTCGATAAGTATTGTATCATTCCTCTCAGGGCTTGTTGATATTACTGATACTCTTGCTTCAACAAATTCCTCAATAAATTTTATATAAAGTTGAGCCTCTTTAGGTAACTCTGTGAATTTTTTAATACCATTTATTGGAGACTTCCAACCATTGAAAGATTTGTAAATTGGCTTAACCCTAAACTGTTGCTCTGATGATGTTGGTAAATAATCAATTTTTTTTCCATTTAAATCGTATCCTATACAAATTTTTATTTCATCAAAGTCATCAAGGACATCCAATTTTGTTAAAGCTATACCGTTTATTCCAGATATTTTTATCGTCTGTTTAACGAGCACTGCATCAAACCATCCACATCTTCTTTTTCTACTAGTTACAGTTCCAAATTCTTTTCCTCTTTCTCCAAGTTTTTCACCATCTTTATTTTTAAGTTCAGTTGGAAATGGACCTTCCCCAACTCTTGTTGTATATGCTTTTGTTATCCCTAGTATATAATTAATTGTATCAATTCCACATCCTGAGCCTGTTGCTGCAGAAGATGCTACTGTATTAGAAGATGTTACAAATGGATAACTTCCATGATCTACATCTAGTAGAATTCCTTGAGCACCCTCAAATAATATTTTTTTGTCTAATTTTTTAAATTCATCAATTTTTTTCCATATTGGTTTACAATATTTTAAAATTTTTGGTCCTATATTTAAAAGATCCTCTTTAAGTCTATCTTTGTTATATTCTTTTTCACCTAGACCTCTTCTTATTGAATTATGGTGTTCAAGAAGAATATTTAATTTAGAGTCTAAGTTCTCCTCAGATAATAAATCAATTACTCTTACAGATCTTCTTCCAATTTTGTCCTCATAAGCTGGCCCTATTCCTCGTCTGGTTGTACCTATTTTTATATTTTTAGTGCTATCTTCCCTTAAGGCATCCAGCTCTCTATGTATTGGTAAAATTAATGTTGCAGCCTCAGATAAAAATAAATTTTCCTCATTTATATCTACACCTTTTTTTTTAATTTCCTCAATCTCATCAATTAATGCCCATGGATCAACCACGACACCATTTCCAATTATCGAAATTTTATTTTTTCTTACGATTCCTGAAGGTAATAATCTTAGTTTATATGTTTTGCCATCTATGACTAATGTATGTCCGGCATTATGGCCGCCTTGGAATCTAATAACAACATCAGCCTCACTAGAAAGCCAATCTACTATTTTTCCCTTTCCCTCATCTCCCCATTGAGATCCAACAACTACTACATTTTTCATCTAAAATTTTTTTTTATATTAATTGAATTGAGATGATTAATTGGTCCATGTCTTTTTCCATATTTAGGCGCATTACTAATTGCATGGTTTACATATTTAATTGCTGTTTCACAAGATTTCTTTATTGATTTTCCACATGAATAATATGTTGCAATAGCTGATGATAAAGTACAACCTGTTCCATGAGTATGTTTTGATTGAATTTTTTTATTTTTGAAAATAAAAATTTTATTTTTTTCAAAAAGTATATCGTATATGAATTTAGATTTGATGTGTCCACCTTTAATTAAAACATTTTTTGCTCCAAATTTCTTTAATTTTTTGCCTGCTTTAATCATGTCCTCTTTTGAATTAATTTTTTGATTTGCTAGAATCTCAGCCTCAGGTATATTTGGAGTAATCAAAGAAACTTTTTTTATTAACTTTTTTTTAAGAATTTTTATGGCTGTTTGATTGATTAATCTAGTACCGCCTTTAGCTACCATTACAGGATCTAATATTATTTTTTTTACTTTTATTTTTTTTAAAGATTTTATAACTGAATTAATTACGTTTTTATTGCTTAACATACCAATTTTAATTGCATCTGGTTTAATATCTTTTGATGTAAATTCAATTTGTTTAGAAATTTCTTTAGGAGAAATTTCAAATATTGATTTAACACCTGTGGTGTTTTGAGAAGTTACTGCTGTAATAGCAGTCATAGCATAAGAACCTAATGAGCTAACTGTTTTAATATCAGCTTGTATCCCCGCTCCTCCAGAAGAATCTGAGCCAGCAATTATCAATACTTTTGATTTAATTTTCAATTTATTTTATTGATCTTTTAATTAGATTTATACAATTCATCATTAATTTTTTATCAGTTGTCTCACACATTATTCTTATTTTAGGTTCCGTGCCTGAGGCTCTTACCAAAATTCTACCTTTATTTTTTAAAATTTTTTTTGCATAAATGATATTCTGCTTACATTTTTTTGAATTAATTACAGACTTATCTTTAACAGGAATGTTAATGAGTTTTTGAGGTATTTTTTTAAAATTTCTGAATAGTTTACTTGCTTTTTTTCCTTTTCTCATTGAATATAAAATCTCTAGTGCAACAAGAATTCCATCACCTGTTGTTGCATAGTTTCCAAGAATTATATGACCAGATTGCTCACCACCTAAATTACATTTATATTTTTTCATAGACTCTTTAACATATCTATCTCCAACATTTGCTCTAATAAATTTTATATTATTTTGTTTAAACAGTTTTTCTAATCCGTAATTAGACATTAATGTTCCAACAACTCCTCCTTTTAAAATTTTTTTCTTTTTCCATCTTAAAGCTATCATCGCGATAATTTGATCACCATCAATTATTTTTCCTCTCTCATCACAAATTATAATTCTGTCAGCATCTCCATCTAAGGAAATTCCAAGATCAACTTTTTTTCTTATTGAGAAAAATTTAATTTTGTTTGGAAAAGTCGATCCACAATTTAAGTTTATATTTAAACCATTTGGAGATGTCCCAATATTAAAAACCTTAGCACCAAGTGCTTTTAATATTTTTGGGGCTGATTTATAACCAGCTCCATTTGCACAATCTATTGCTATTTTAAGACCTTTTAACGAAAAGTTTTTTGGAAAATTACTTTTTAAAATATTAAGATAATTATCGTTTGCATCCTCTAATCTTTTTACTCTTCCTAAAAAATTTGGCAATGTGAAATGTGTGGAAATATTTGTATCAATAAGCCTTTCAATTTTTTTTTCTATATTATCTGATAGCTTCAATCCATCGGGACCAAATAGCTTAAGTCCATTATCGTAAAAAGGATTGTGCGAAGCTGTTATCATAATTCCTAAATTAGCATTCATTTTTTTTGTTAGCATTGCTAATCCATTTGTGGGAAGTGGACCAAGTGTAAAAACATGCATTCCTGCTGAAGCTAATCCAGATACTAGAGCTGGTTCTAAAGTATATCCAGATAATCTCGTATCTTTAGCAATAATAGCGATTTGTTTTTTTTTCTTTAAATTTCTAAAATATTTTGCAGCCGCTAGTCCAAACTTAAAAAACATATCACCATTTATTTTTTCATGATTAACTGTTCCTCTAATACCATCTGTGCCAAAATATCTTTTACTCATGAATTAATAATTTTATTAAATACTTTTACCGCTTGTTTAATTTCATTTACGTCATGTACTCTTAAGATTTGAACCCCTTGTAACATTGCATGAATACTTGACGAAGCAGTTCCTCCAACTCTATCCTTGCTATCATTTTTTCCTACAATATCTTTAATAAACCTTTTTTTTGATATACCTAACATTACTGGAAATCCAAGCGAGTGAAAAATAGATATTTGATTTAAAATAGTAATATTATGTTTCAAATTTTTACCAAAACCGATTCCTGGATCTAAAATTATATTTTCATGATTTATTTTATTTGATCTAATTAATTCTAATTTTTCTTCAAAAAAATCATAAATATCTAAAATTACATTTTTATATTTGGGATTATTTTGCATAGTCTTTGGCGTACCTTGCATATGATGTAAAATAAAAGATATTCTATTTTTCTTTAAAATATTTATCATATTTTTATCATACCCTAGTCCTGATACATCATTTAGAAGATCTATTTTTAGTGGTAATGACTTTTCTAATACAAAACTTTTTCTAGTATCTAATGAAACAAACATTCTTTTTCTTTTTGCAAATTTTATTTTTGATTTGACTCGTTTCCACTCAGTTTTTTCATCTATTGTAATTGAGTTTGGACGAGTCGATTCACCACCAATATCAATTATATCCACACCCTCTTTTTTTAATTTAAGTATTTGTTTATTTGCTGATTTATTTTTTAAATACTTTCCACCATCAGAAAAACTATCTGGAGTAGTATTTAATATTCCCATTAATAAAGGATAATTTTTAAATTTTATTCTTTGTATTTTTTTTACTTTGGTTATTTTTTTTAAATCCTCAAAAATTTTAATTTTTAATTTTGGTCGAAGCTTTTTGATGTCTTTAATTTTGATTAGTTGTTTATTTTTTCTAGTGATTAATTGAATAGTATCAAAAGAGATAAGCCTGTTGCCATTTAAAGGTAGTGCCTCTTTATTTTTAATTTTTTTTATTGAAATTTGGCCATAATAAAAATTACACGCTCGTGTGTAATATTTTATCATTATTTAATGAACTATTTTAGGTTTTAATCCAATAGACCCTAGAGCTGAGTCCTTGTTATCATCATCTTTTGAAAGGTCTTGCTTACTCTCAGGATATTTATTTTTGTTTATAATGTCCTCAATTTCCTGACCAGTTAATGTTTCATAAGTAAGCAATGCTTTTGCTATCTTATGAAGGTCTTCTATTTTTTCTGTTAATATTTTCTTAGCGTGATTGTATCCTTCATCGACTAATTTTCTTATTTCTTTGTCAATTTTTTGAGCTACAGCCTCAGATACACTTTGGGTCTGTGTTACAGATCTACCTAAAAATACTTCTTCTTGATTTTCTCCATATTCAACAGGACCCATTTCATCACTCATTCCATATTTCGTAACCATTGCTCTAGCAAGCTGTGTAGCTTGATTAATATCTGAACCGTTTCCTCCACCTGCGCCTGTTGTTATATTATCTTTTCCAAAAATTAGTTCCTCCGCTACTCTTCCGCCAAAACAAACTGCTAGTCTCGCTTTAAGATATTTAATAGAATATCCGTGTTTATCTCTTTCAGGTAAGTTCATAACCATACCAAGGGCTCTACCTCTTGGTATTATTGTTGCTTTGTGAATTGGGTCGTAGTGTGGTAGCATATTATATGAAACTATTGCATGGCCTCCTTCATGATAAGCAGTAAGTTTCTTTTCGTCCTCTGTCATTACCATTGATCTTCTTTCAGCTCCCATCATGACCTTATCTTTAGCATCTTCAAATTCTTGATAAGTAACTATTCTTTTATTCTTCCTTGCAGCTAAAAGTGCAGCTTCATTAACTAAATTTGCAAGATCGGCCCCAGAAAAACCAGGCGTCCCCCTTGCAACAGTTCTTAAATTTACATCAGGTGACATATTAATTTTTTTTGCATGTACTTTTAAAATTTTTTCTCGTCCAATAATATCTGGGTTTGAAACAACTACCTGCCTATCAAATCTTCCAGGCCTCAAAAGAGCTGGATCAAGTACATCAGGTCGGTTTGTTGCTGCAATTATTATTACCCCCTCGTTTGTATCAAAACCATCCATTTCAACTAAAAGTTGGTTTAAAGTTTGCTCTCTTTCGTCATTTCCACCACCAAGGCCAGCACCTCTACTTCTGCCTACTGCATCAATTTCGTCTATAAAAATTATGCACGGAGAATGTTTTTTACCTTGTTCAAACATATCTCTTACCCTAGATGCTCCAACACCAACAAACATTTCAACAAAGTCAGATCCTGATATAGTAAAGAATGGGACACCTGCTTCTCCTGCAATTGCTCTTGCCAATAAAGTTTTACCTGTTCCAGGTGGACCAACTAATAAACAACCTCTTGGAATTTTTCCTCCGAGCCTGCTAAATTTTCTTGGATCTTTTAAAAATTCAACTACTTCTTCGACTTCCTCTTTAGCTTCTTCTACACCCGCTACATCCTTAAATGTAACTTTACCTTTAAGCTCATTCATTAATTTCGCCTTAGATCTTCCAAATCCCATCGCGCCACCCTTGCCACCTTGCATTTGTCTCATAAAGAAAATCCATACTGCAATTAGTAAAAGCATTGGAAACCACGATAATAATACACCTAGTAATGAAGGCATCTTTTCTTCAATAGGTGAAGCTGAAATACTTACGCCTCTCTCTGACAATTTTTCTATTAAATTTGGATCGTTGGGTACATAAGTAGTAAATTTTTGACCATTAGAGAGAATACCATTAACATTATTTCCTTGTATCTCTACTTGAACAACTCGTCCATTTTCTACCTCAGTTAAAAATTCGGAAAAAATTATTTTATTCTTTTGATTAAAAGATGTTTGTGGGTTTTTAAACATATTGTATAGACCTACTGTAAGTAAGACTATAATTGCCCACATTGCTAAATTTTTTAAATTCATAA
>CETH01055118.1_pt1 | contig 11423 bp, 12 predicted proteins | sample 361461 | NCBI WGS metagenome assembly CETH01 (sample SAMEA2622695, study PRJEB7988) | marine metagenome | isolation source: saline water (ENVO:00002010), including
TGCCAATCTGTAAACTTTGTGCCAAATCTACAACAAATTATTCTCATTTAATTTCTGTAATTTTAATATTACGATTTCTCATACTATTAATTTTTATTTCTGCTTTATCAGGTATCAAGTGTGGTTTTCCATTTGGATCTAATATCCATTTACCAGCATCATTTTTAATATCTACGATTTTTGCTTTTCTCATTTTTTTACCTGTTCTAGGATGTGTTTCTTGGTTTGTTGTTGTAATCTTACTGCCGTTGGCTGCACCTATCATTAATTCTGTATCATCTGATTCCCAACGAGGTCTATCTTTTTGTGGATAACCTATACCTATACCATAACATATTTCTTTCTCAAACGATTTTACTTCATCAAGTATACCTAATTTTTTTGGCCAATAATCATCACCATTCATATCATTATGACTCTTATTACATCCTGTTGCAAAACCTAATTTAGCAGCCGCTCGCATTGTAAGACCCATTGATATACCAATACTAACATAAGCATTATGCCAACGGTTTATATCTGAATTAGGTTTTGGTGTTCCATCTGCATTACAATTTAATTGTGTATCTGGTTCTTTACCAACCCATAAAATATACAAATTAGCATTCATTTGTGAGTTACGATAGTTAGAAGGAGGATTACGAGTATGTGTTGTACCCCAGGTGTATTTTGATAATTCTTCTAAAACTTTTCTATCTGCTGACCAATACAAATCATAATATCCTTCGTGTTGTTTAGAAGGAGTATTTTGGGCAGTCCATAAAAGATAATCTATAATTTCCTGATGAATAGTTTTACTATAATCCCAATTTCTTTGACATTTTTGCAATTCACGGATTATTTCTTTTTCTTCATCCCAACCATAATACATTCTTTTAATTCGTTCTTCTCTATTCATTCCAATAATCCTTTATAAATTTTGCATTTGATTCGTGTATAGTTTTACCAACACCTGTAAAATGTACTACTTTAATATATTTATGTACATCATCCATAATCATATATTCGGTATTAAACTTCTTACTATAAGTTTTATTTAAATGTAAATTCTGTTTAAAGTCATCTGTATATTTACATAACCATTGTTGTGGTGTTGTTGTTAGTTTTATATTATGTTCTTGTACTTTCCAATTAACATAGTTTTGTTCTCCATAATATTTTGCGTGTACATCACCATTGTTATAATAATGCAATTGCCAATATTCAGGATTAAGAGCAAAGTCGTCCCATATACTTTTTAAACTACCTGATTTAAACTTATAGAAACCACCATTAATCTTTAGTTTACTATCCCACCATTGACCATAAGTTATAATCTCATTATCTGATACAGGATGCCCAATTAATTCATCTACATTGCCCGTAATCACTTGGTCAATATCCATAACTATAATTTCATCTCCAGGTTTTTGATAAGCAAATTGAGGACTAAAGTATTTTAATTTATGCCAATGTTTCTTAATATCACTTTGATGATTATAAGGCAACACGACATCTGCTTCAACATCTGTATCACTTATACAAACAAACTCAAATGGTATAGTAGAGTTTCTTTTTAAACTTTTATAAAGTTTTGAAACATACTCTGGCGTATAGAAACCATCAAAATATACGGTACATATTTTAAGCATAATATCTTCTCCAACAACAATCAAAGTCTTTATTAATTGCGTGTACAAATTTAACATCTTTAGGTATGAAACCTTGTCTATCAAAGAAATAATGCCATTGATTATCTAACCATTGTACAGGTACATTGTGTTCATTTAATTTAACACTAAACAAAGTTTCGTTATCATAACCAAAAAAATCTACAATCTTTTTAGGAAATACATCATAGTTTGTTGTTAAATTTTTCATTGTTTTAATGTCATTATCAAAGTTGTCAAAGTATTTTAGTTTATCTATGTGTTCTTTATTTGCACCAATTATACCTGTATTGATTACTTTGTTTATAGGACTTAAATTCTTTTCCATTAACATTGCCTGAGCATTGTAATACTTTGCTGTAGGACTTCTAATTGTTTGTGTCTGTTTAGTAATAGTTTCCATAGTATTAACTTTGTAAGTATTATCAAATACTGCAATACCCTTATCTAAATTCCAAGTATCAAAAAAATTATCTTTAGTTAAACATACAACATCAAAATCTAAATAAAGTATTTCATCATAAGTTTTTGATAACTCATAAAGTAAATTTAGTTTATAAAAGTTGACTACATTATAAGTTGTAATAAATGGATAATGTTTTTTAATTTCTTTTTCAAATTTTTGATACCGAAGATCATACTCAAACATCATAAAAGGCACACCTATTGATTCAGCATACCACTTTTTGTTTGCTAATAACTTAAAGTAATTATCTTTAAATTGATTTTTAGTAATAATATTTCTAGGAACTTCGTCTTTTTTTAAAACATCTCTATCAAATATATCTAATTCTTCTTCAGGTATATCAATGTAAAAACTATATATTACTCTTGTCATATTTACCAATCAATAGGAATCTTGTTCCTCTATCATCTTTTATTTCATCTTCTATTAAAACTTTTGCATTATTAGGTAGTTGTTTTTTAAAATCATTTAAATCATACACACAATTAATATGACCTTCTATACTTAACATATTATTAGATTGATAAGCAAAATAAGCATTTGAATCTAACTCTAATTCTTTCATAGGTGGCATATGTTCGCAAGAAGTATTAATAATTAAATCAGCATTTTGTATTCTACCTTTTCTATCATTATGAAATACATCACTTGTTATAAAATCTACATTTTTATAATGATTAAACAATCTATTTTTAGCAATACCAATTACTTTTTCATCTTTGTCAATTAATGTAATTCTTTTTACTTCTTTAAATGCTGGTATTAATATACTGCCGTACCAACCACCTAAAATAACTATTTCTGAATTAGTCTTTAATATCAATTGATCTCTAATGTGTTTTATTAATCTTTCTTTAGATTTAAACTGATTAGGACTAAATGAATCTAAAAGATCACTATTGTGCCTAGACTCTGCCATTATATTTTTAAATAATTGTAAATCTATATCCATTTTATTATTTCTTTCATCTCAGGTTTTACATCCCATTTATGTTTACCCCAAGCTTTCATATCTTGCTCTCTATATCTTTTTGCATACCCACAACTTATCATTGTTATTGGTCTTGTAGTTACCATATCTAAACCTACTTTGTGCCATTCTTCAGGTCGTCTTCTAAAACAAGAATTGTAAGATATATCTAAACCTTCTTCTAGTAAATAATATCCTAAATTACCTGCAAATAATCCTACTTCAACTGATACTGAATCTATTATATGTTCAAACAAATGTTCATAACCTTGATCGTATTGATGTCCTTGTTTTATTTTTTCTCTATACCATTTGTTCGGTGTAGATACTCTACTATGTATTGTAAACAGATATGGATTAAATGCTATGTGTTCGTAAAATGGATTAGGAAAGTTACCATCTTCAGGATGATCTGATTGTGTTGTAGAGTTAGGTAATCTCTTATCTAAAACTGCTTCTTTCTCTACACTCTTATGTGATTTAACAACTAAACTATGTATTGCTTCTTTGTGTATCTCTTTATCAGGTCCCCATACTAATACTTGATAAGGTATTGCATTATTTTTTCCTGGTGTTGTTTTCCACGCCTTATATAATGCTCTTTCAATACACTCTTTAGGAGGTATCTTATCCATATCATATTTCTTAACGTGTTTTCTTTTATTTTCTAATGTGTCAAAATAATTCATTTTCTAATTATCCAATCATTAATAATTAATATATCTAATGCTGTTCTTTCAAATGTTCTTATTGCGTCACCAGGTGTTTCTACAATAGGTTCGTGTCTATTAAAACTTGTATTTAACAACATAGGTATGCCTGTTATAGTATCAAACTCTCTTATTAATTCATATAGTTTATTATTCTGTTCTTTATTAATTGTTTGTATTCTAGCAGTATTATCTATATGAGTTACACCAGGCACTTTGTCAGTTTTAACTTTACATATTCTACTCATATAAGGACTAGGACTATTTGTATCAAAGTATTCTTTATATCTATCTTCTAATACAACAGGTGCAAATGGTCTAAAGTCTTCTCTCATTTTTATAGTATGATTAATAACATCTTTAATATCTTTTCTTCTTGGATCTGCTAATATACTTCTATTACCTAATGCACGGTTACCACTTTCTGATTTACCTTGAAACCAACCTACTATCTTACCATCTGCTATTGCTTGTGCAATTGGTTTGTAAGATGTTAATTTTTCATTACCTATAAATTCATACTCTTTACCAGAAAATGTTTCTGATTTATGTAAATTATTATTCATAACACAATCAGCGTGTTGATAAACACCTATTGCTTGACCTTCATCTCCTACAGCAGGTGGAACAAAAACATTTTTATAATGTTTAGTAAATTCTTCGTTCATATAACCATTGTAGGCAACACCACCTGCAATACATAAATTATCACAAGTTTTTAATGGATAGATATGTTCTTTTATTTTATCTATTGTAAATTTTTGTAAAGTAAATGCTAAGTCTTCTTTTCCATAATCTAAATTAATTAGATTGTGAACTTTATAATTCTTTTCTTTTATTTCTCCTGCTATCATAGTTTCAAATACATCATAATAATATTGATTAAATTTACCATAACCTACTAAACCCATAAGTTTACTTGCACCTAATGAACCAAATCCTGTTACCTTTGATAGTTGATTCCATAACCACCCTAAAGGTAATTCTTTTGATAAGTCTATTATATTTTCATCTTTGTCAACAAATATACATCTAAATTTATATCCTATACCGTCTATGGCAAGTATATCTGATTTATCAAAACCTGAATTAACAAAAGCATATGTGGCGTGTGATTGATGATGGTCTATAAAATACATATCATCTACCATACAATAGTCCCATAATTTTTTAGGTTTATAATCTAATACTTCTTTTGGTAATATATCCTTACACATTCTAATACCACCAGCAGTCATAGAAAATGCTAATGTTTCACCATCTCTTTTTTTAAAATATTCTTTTACATATTCATTATTTAATCTATAATCACCTGTGTTTAACTTATCTGATTGATGAGCATATGCGTCAGCGTGATAAGGAAGATTATGTTTAAATCTAGTAAATCTTTCTCTTTGATTATGCCACACACCATCATATGTATTATGGTCGTGTAAATTTAAAGCAATAGCAAATATCTTACGCATTTAACAACCTCGCATATTTTCTCATTGGAAAATGACCTTTAGGTTGTACCCATTCAGTACAAGTCTTACAATAATTTTCATATTTAAATAATTTAAAATTCATCATCTTATCTATATTTTCTTTTGTCAACTCAAACATTCTGGACAATTCAGTATTGTTAGCAAACTTTTTACTACAATGTATAATCATTTTCTTTTCAAAATCAATAACAGGTACCATAGGAAAAGCGGCACACATTTTTCTATCTATTTCAGTTGCCTGTAAAACATCTGTAAACTCTTTTGATCTACCATTAAATTCTTTCCACATAGTATTCTTATGTTCTAATTTTTTTACAACATCTGGATACTTATGATTAAATTCAAAATAATTAGGTGTTTTTACTACAACATTATAATTGTTAAAATTATTTTCTGGTATGTAATCAAAGTTACCTAGTTTTTTTACTTCATTCTCGTACCAATCTAATATATTATGTTCAACATATAATATATCCTTATCTTCTAGTATGTGTGGGTATCTTTTTCTTATAAACGAATTAGATAAAACTGAACAAACAAAATTAGGATACTTTTTAATTTCATTGATAACTTCATCTAAATTTTTTATAAGACCTGGTTCTCCACCTAGTAAATTAATTCTTACTTTGTAATCTTTTAAATAGTCTAAACATTTTCTTAAAAAATCCATATCTACGGTCAAGTTTCTCATCTCTAAAGTATAACTTGTACAATAGTGGCAGTCTTTATTACAAGACATTGATAGAAAAAAATCTATTGCTAAATAATTATCTTGTATCTCTTGTAAGGTTTTCATAAAATTTATTAAATGCTATTTTCAATTTTCTTTTGTCTTTAAATTCAACTTCTTCAATATATTCTGGTGTTTGATAAGTCTTCTCTATAATATAATCGTAAACATCTTCCGTAGTTTCATTGATTAAACTTTTGTCAAATATATCATCACCTATCAATTGTTTCATACTATCTAAAAACTTATTTTCTTCTTGGTCTAAAAAAATAAGAATAGTGTTAATTATATTATCTACTTCTTGTGGACTCATATATGCGTGTATAGGTAATGTCAATATACTATCACATACTATCTTACTAATAAATGTACTATCTTTTTTATGTTTTATATTTTCGTACATCTTGTTTTCTGATAAAGGTTTGTCATAGTGTACTTTTGCACCTAGTTTTTCTTTTAGTCTATCTCTTACTTCTTTGTTTTGTAATCTAATAACATATTTGTGATAATTGTGGTCAGCATTTGTCTGTTGTATAGTTACATATTCTTGTAATTGTTCATCATATCGTTTTGCTATTGCTTGTCTTTTTGATTGCCACTCTTTCATTCTTTGTAATCTATAATCTATAAACTTAGCATTGAGTAATAACATCTTTGAGTTATAACCTAATACTTCATTATTGCCGTGTCTTCTTAACTTCTTAAATAATTCTGCTTTATCTTTGTCATCTGTTAAGATTGCCCCACCACCTGCTATACCAGCGACTACTTTATTTGCATTGAAACTTAATGTACTGACATCTCCTATTGATCCTGCTTTAATTCCGTTCAAACTGGCGCCTAGCGCTTGACAAGCATCCTCAATAAATGCAATATTTTTTTCTTTACAAAAATCTATTATCTCTTTTGTATCAGACATATTGCCAAATAGATGAGGATAAACAATTGCCTTTGTTTTATCCGAGTACATTCTTTTAATACTATCTAATGACATATGATAGTTTAATATATTAATATCACAGAATACAGGTGTTGCACCTACCATTGATATACAAGACGCAGTTGATATCCAAGAGAAGTTAGTTGTTAATACTTCATCATCTGGTTTAAGATTTAAACTAATTAATGCAAAATGTAAAGCGTCTGTACCATTACTACACGCAACAGCATATTTTCTTCCTGTTATTCTTATAAGAGATTTTTCTAAAAACTCTACATTCTGTTCCTGATCTTGTTGCATAACATCATCAAAGAGTTTTAGATATTCTTGTTTGTTAAATAGATATTCTTTTTTATAACCGTTCATATATAAACTCCGCTATTGTTTCGTGTCCTTTTGCATTTGGATGATGATCTAAATTAGAAATCATTGTATCTAAATTAACATTTTTATTAACTCCTGTTTTCTTTGATCTTATACCTATTAGTCTTTTTTGAAGACTATAACCTCCGTATTCGTGTGATAACGGCCAACCTAAAAACTTTTTCTGATTTATTAAATCATCATAATTAGCAATTATCTCAATTAATCTTTTATTATCTTTTATTTTATTACCAGGATATGTGTGTCTAAAATCTTTAGAAAACCTTTTATCACCATCTGCTGGCATTAAACCATTTAACCAATCTATATAAGGAGATAACATTTGTACTTGCATATAAGGTAAATTATATCTCTCACATAATATTTGAAAACTTAAATAGTAATCTAATGTTTTTCTCATCCAACTGAATACATCACCATTTGGATCAATTCTTACATTATGCCAAAAACCTTTAGTTTGATAATCTTTTCTTTGATTTTGTGTCCACGCAGGTATAACTAAACCAATTTTATTTCTATCAGTTGTTGTAATATATTTTAATAAAGTTGTGTAAATATATTCATTACCCATTCCAGATTTAGCAAGATTAACAACTTCCATATCTAATTTTTTTGCTAATATATCTGGCCATTTTGGCCAATCGCATTTCATCATAGGATGAACATCACTAAAAAAGTTTTTTTCTGTATTACTACAACCACTAACTAATAATATTTTTTTCATCTAATAATTCCAATGTGTCTTCCAATCTTTATCAACTAAAATAGGATCATTTGACATATATGTGTCTTCAATAATTGCTTCTTTTCTAACTTTGATTTTTACTTCCATACCTGTCTTATCCATACCTAATAATTTCATTGCTATGACTCTATGTTTTCCATCTACAATATAATATCTATCTTCATTTAAAGATTTTATACATTCTATTGGACCACATAAATTAATATCAAAATTGTTTTTTATTTCTTCTACTTTATCCCAATCTGTATCTTTTTGTATAGACTTATCAATCCATAAATTATCTATTATATTTTCTTTTATTCTTTTACGCAAAATAGGTCTTATCTCATTGTTTATAAGATTAATTAAAACTTGTATATTATCTTTATATATTTCTTTTGTAGGTACAGGTCTGTTCCAATATACCATACCACCATCTTTTATATTCTTATCTCTTACATAATCTACATTTTTACCTAACCATCTGAACTCTACAAAGAGTCTAGGTGCAGGATCAAAATTAGGTTTTGTATATACATATGTTTCAAACTTACCTAGTATGTTTTCAATAGGTGCAAATAAATTATTTAATTTAGGATTAATCCATTTTGCATTATAAGTTACAATACCGTGATCTGGATATTTGTGTATATGCTTTTCAATTTCTTTATAATATATTTCATTTGTGCCTAAAAACAAATACTTGTGTTGTATATCATTTTTTATAGGTTTATATACATCAAAATTAATTATCTTTTCATAGTGTATACCAACACCGTTCGGATATACATCATAGTCGCATAAGTCATAAACTTTTTTAGGTTTAAAGTATTCTAGTGCTAAAGGATATTCTTTAGGATGATTTTCTGAATACAATGCTATTACTTTATTACTGAATAGTAAATGTAAAGTTAATAATTGATCTTTACTATATTTGTGTTTATCTAGGTAAGGTAAAGTTATCATACTTCTACCTAACACTAAAGTTATTTCAGTTGAACTTGGTGTATAATCATTAAAGACTATATTCTCACAAGTCTTGTATTGATCTGTTATTGATTTTATGTAATCTTCTTTAGTATGATTAGGATTGGGTATTATAACACATTGACTTTTAATATCAACAGAATTTAAATAACAACAATGCTCATAACTATAACGCAGTAAACCATCGCCAGGTTTACCTGTACATACTATATTAATCATATTAACCTACAATATCAAAAGCAATTTTAAGTGTATCAATTTTATTTTTAGTTTGTCTTAATTTCTTTTTTAATTCATCATTTTTTGAATCTCTAATACCAGGTAATTCAAATAATGCTATCTTTAATGCAAACAATTGATCTTCATTTTCACCTTGTTCAAAGATTGCCTTGACTAATTTATTATATGATTTACTATCTATTTTAGTATCATCAACTAATAATCCATCTTTTTTTGCTATCTCTATAACTTTTGTTTCAAAGATTTTTTGTTCATCTTTCTTTTTTTGATATGTGTTCTCGTGTAGATCATCAACGGTTATTATACTTGTTAATTCTTTAAATGAAATATTGTTTTCATCAAAAGGTAATATAAAAGGTATAATTTGTTTTTTATCTTCACTTGTAGTTAATACTTCTATATTTTTTCTATCGTCATCTATAAAATAAGCACCAATTAAGTTTTCTTTAGTTATCATAATTTTCCTTTAAATAATCTAATAAGTTTGTTTGAGGTATCCAACCCATATTAGATAGTGTTCCAATTTTAGCAACATTATCTTTTCTTTCGTATACCGTTCCCATTCTTTTATCTTTAATAGTTATATTTAGATGGTCAAAAATATCTATTAATTTATTTGAAATACCTGTACCTACATCTACGACTTTTAATTTTTTAACTTTATTTGTAATTAAGAAACCTATTGCTGATAAAATATCATCTATATGAATAAAATCTCTACTATGATCTATGTTAATATAATCTACATCATCTCTTAATATTTTAGGTATTAGCATATTTTCTCTGGCACCTGGTCCATAAACGGTTGTAAATCTCATACCCAAAGCATTATGAGGTGCAATTTGTTCCATATAAAATTTACTCATTGCATATGGATTACGCCAAGGTTCTTTTGCAGTAGATGAACTAGCATATAAAATTTTAGGACCGTTTTTAAACTGATTAAATACTCTATAAGTTGCTACAACATTATTAGTCCAATACTCTACAGGATTATCTAAACTATCTCTTACGCCTGATAGACCTGCTAAATGTATTACTAAATCTACATCATAGTCTAAATCACAATTAAGTAAATCATTACCTGTTTTTTTATCTAAACAGATTAGTTGATGTTTGTCTTTTAAAAATGATTGTAGATGTTGACCTATGAAGCCTTCACTGCCTGTTAATAATATTTTCATTTTGTTTCATTACGATTTTCTTATTCTCAAATAATATGTGTTAATTGTTGTTGGTGTTCCGTCTGGAAATTCTTGTGCTCTGTAATCATCACTTACTTGTACCGTTTGATAATTACCTGATCCGTTTAATCTAGTATCACCCATACCTGAACCTCTTATTTCACCTGTACCACTTGTACCTAAATTATAATCTAATTTAAATCCATCATTAGAAGAAGACGCTGTTTTTCTTATCCATTCTTGTAATAAAGATTCAAATGTTCCACCAGCAAATTCTTGTAAGTGATTTTGAGCATTTACGAAAAAAGGTTTTATATATGAGTTATTTGTTCCATCAATTCTATGTAAATAATAATTTGTAATTGTTGTAGGTTGGTCTAAAGTTTCAGGAATAGAACCTGCTGTATATGCTGAAGTGTCTGCTCTTGTATCTAAAAATACTGGTGTTCCACTTACTAAAGTTGAACCTGAAACACTAGAAGTTGTACTAATATGATATGTACCTGCTTGTTGAGTACCTGTTGAAGCACTTGTTAATAAATTTATAGCAGGATGTAAAAAAGTATCTTTAACATCTTGTAAATCCATTGCCTGAATATGTCCACTTGCGTTATAAAATGCAGGCCAAGTTTTACCTGTATCAGTAGTTGGACTTACACTTGCAATTGTTTGACTAATTTTTTCATATGAAACCGTAACTACTGAAGGTTCGTCTGTTGATGATTCAGGTGGGAAAGAACTATTTGTTTGACTCATAGCACCTGCCTGTAATCTTGTATCAGTAATAGCACCTAAATTACCACCTGAACTAACAACTGATAATGTTACACTAGGATTTTGTGAGTATTGATAAACGATTTGATCTACAATTTGATTCACCTCTGCTGAGGTCATCTCTTTGACATTTCCACTATCGTTTTTTAAAGGTGATCTTACTGCCATAATATATTCT
>CETH01170905.1_pt1 | contig 11415 bp, 19 predicted proteins | sample 361461 | NCBI WGS metagenome assembly CETH01 (sample SAMEA2622695, study PRJEB7988) | marine metagenome | isolation source: saline water (ENVO:00002010), including
TGCAAAGACACATTTAATGCTAGAGGGTAATTATGATTATGTATTTTGGGTAGACGCAGATATAGTATTTAAAGAGGTAGTCAATGAAGATATTATGACTAAAGTAATTTTACCACCAGATCAAACTATATGTTATCTACATAGATCAGCACCACCTTTTTATCCAGAATGTGGTTTTGTAGGTTATAATTTAACAAATAAACACACACAAAAATTTGTAAGAGAATTAAGAAATTATTATGAACAAGATTTATTATTTGAAGAAAAACAATGGCACGATTCATTTGTGTGGAATAGAGTTAGAGAAAAATTTTTGTCAGGTCACCCTCAACACGACTTGACAGGTAGAAGGAAAGATGGTCACGTTTGGCCAGAATCTAAAATAGGACCTTATATGGCACACCTAAAAGGTAAAAGAAAAAAAGACGCTGGTAAGGATGAAAGAGACGAACAGGTAAATAAGGAGTATTATGAAAGCAGGTAAAATATGGGGTCAAACTGAATTGATCCACGCAAATGGTGTATTAGAGTTTCATAGAATTGAATATAAAAAAAATGTTCAATGCTCAAAACACCAACACGAATTTAAATGGAATGGTTTTTTTGTTGAATCAGGTAAGATGATGGTTAGAGTATGGCAAAAAGACTATAATTTAGTTGATGAAACAATATTAAAACCTGGAGATTTTATGAGAGTAAAACCAGGTGTTTATCATCAATTTGTAGGACTGGAAGACGGTGTTGCTTTTGAGTTATATTGGGCAGAATTTGACCATAATGATATTAAAAGAGAGACGGTAGGTCAACAAGTTAATGAAGATGTTAGATCAATAAGAGAAAAACAACAAACTGATAATAACAATCACCATCAGGATATATAGTATTATGATTAGAGTTTTTATAGGGTATGATGATAATGAGAAAGTAGCGTTTAGTGTATTAAGTCATAGTTTACTTAAACACGCCACGCAACCTATTGCCATCACACCTATTAGATTGCAAAATATTAAAGACATTTTTGTAAGAGAAAGATTACCAATACAATCAACTGACTTTGCTTTCAGTAGGTTTATTGTACCATATCTATGTAATTACTCCGGTCACGCCATCTTTATGGATTGTGATATGTTAGCGAGAGCAGATATCAACCAACTATGGCGACAAAGAAGTACAAAATATGCCGTACAATGTGTTCAACACGATTACTCACCAAATAGTACGGTAAAATTTTTAAATCAACCACAAACAATTTATGCAAAGAAAAACTGGTCTAGTATGATGATATTTAATTGTAGTAAATGTTTAACACTAACACCAGATTATGTCAACTCAGCAACTGGTTTAGAATTACATCAATTTAAATGGTTAGAAAGTGAAGAACTGATTGGTAAAATAGACGAAGAATGGAATTGGTTAGTAGGCGAATATGAAAAAAATAATTCAGCTAAACTAGTCCATTTTACTGAAGGCGGTCCATATTTTAAAGATTATGAGAATAGTGATTACGCTAATGAGTGGTTTGAAATGTATAAAGACACAACAAAAGTTAAAATGGGAAATAAAAAATGAAAGATCAAGAACTATATGATGAATATTTAGAACAAGCTAAATTAATTCATCAAGACCCTAAATTGTGGAAAGGTCATATGCTTAAAAGATACTTACCACAAATAGAGGAAATAATTAAAAAACATAACATTGATACTAATTCAATATTAGATTATGGTTGTGGTAAATCATTGTATCATCCTGAAAGTTGGAATGCAACTAGATATGACCCTGCCGTGCCTAAATGGGAAAAGAAACCTGAAGAAGGTAAAAAATTTGATCTAGTTATATGTACAGATGTTTTAGAACATATACCAGAGGGAAGTTTACCTACAATCATTGAAGAAATATTTTCATATTCTAGTAAATATGTATTTTGCACAGCGGCCATAAAGAAAGCTGGTAAGATTTTACCAAATGGTAAGAACGCACACGCTACGGTACAACCTAAAGAATGGTGGAAAAAACTATTTGAAAAATACAATAACTATACTTTAGATTTTACAGAAAAAGACCCTAAAAAAACTATGAAATATTTGAGAGCAAAAGAAGCAAAAGGCGGACACAATTATAATGAAAACTAAAAAACATATTGCTGTTTATGCCAACACTTGCGCTATAGGTTCGTACAAGGCTCTATGGCCAAAAGCATTTTATGATGGTTTACAACACCATAAAGATTGGCAATCAACATATGTAATTAGAAAAGAATTAATTGACGCTGAATACGCCTGGTGTTTTGCTTATCAAGTAAAAGGTGATATAAAACAAAGCGATCAAAGTCATAGAAGACAAATCATAGACAAGTATGAGCCTAGTGGTAAGATATTTTTTTTAGATTCGGATGTTTTAATATCGTATGATGGTTTTGAATTAAATAAAAATGTTATACAAAGAATGACCGAACAAAATTTAAGGTGGACCAGACAACCATATGCCACGATTTATGCTAATAAAGGTGCAAAATATTTTGAAGAACAATTTAAAGAGAAATCTATGGAGAGGTGGGAAGATATAGCACATAAAAAAAATATAAAAGTAAAACCTTATAATGGTAAAGGTGATTATATTTTAATAACTTGTAATAGAGGCACCGAAGGATACTCAGCAGAAAAGAAAAATGCAACTGAATATGCCATAGAAACAATAGATGAGATTAGACAATATACTAATAGACCAATAGTTGTTAGATTTCATAGAGCATTATCAGGCACACAACAAAAAGATTTTGAAAGACTAACAGACTATATAAAAAATGTAAAAGATGTATCAATTCAATCAAAGGCAAATGGTAATTATCCTGATATAGTACCTGTTATAAAAAACTCTTATGCTGTTTGTACTTGGTCATCATCATCAGCTACACCTGCCATATGTGAGGGTAAACCATTATATGTAAAATCAAAAAATTGTTTCTTTTATAATATGAATAGTGGCGATTTAAAAGATATTGAAAATCCAAACATAGAAGATAATAGAGATAAATGGTTTGCTAATTATGCAGCTACACACTATTGTTTAAAAGATTTGTCTAGTGGTTATTACTTTGGCAAAGTGAAAGATTTAATATGAGTATAATATGGTTGAATGTGTTGATAGAGTCAGAAAAAAAGTAGATAAGTTTTTAGACCTTATCTATAAATCAAATCCTAAAAATAGATTTATTAAAAGCGATACGGTTGATATAAATGATAAAACACCTAGAGTTTTTAGAGGTGTTACCAGAAACAAAACAATTCAACAATGTATCAATAACGACATAGACTTTTATTATATTGATACAGGTTATATGGGTTGTTATCCAGATAAAAACTGGCATAGATTTGTAAAGAATAATTTTCAAACATTATCTCACGCTACATATGCTGAACTAGATTTTTTATGTAATATGGGTATATTAAAAAAGAGATTTAAAGATATACTAGGTTTTGATTATGATAGTTATAAACCCACAGCTATGAAAACAGGTGATACAATAATGATAATACCTCCATCAGAAAAGGTATTAAGGTGTTTTCAAGAAATGGGTTATTTAAAATTTAGACAAAAAGATTTCATAGATCATACTATAAAAGAGATTAAAAAACATAGCGATAGAAAAATAATTGTTAGACAAAAACCTAATAGAGACGAGAGAGTTAGATCAAATAGATTATTAACACAAATGAAAGATGATAAGGTACATTGTTTAGTTGCGTTTAATAGTATAGCTGCCTTTGAGGCAATTCAAGCTGGCTACCCTACAATAACATTATGTCCTAATGCAGCTAATTTTTTATCTGATAATAATATTTCTAACATAGAAAAACCTTATTTTCCAGATGACGAAAAGATAAGACAACATAGTTTATATCTTACTGCTTGTCAATTTAATAAAGATGAATTTAAAAGTGGCTTTGCAACTAAAACAATTGAGTTAGTACAAGGCTTAGAAAAACATAAAGCATTTTCATATGAACTTAACTAAAAAAAATATTAAATTTTTTGTGCCTAATTATCAAGGTATTCAAGGTGAGAAACCACATAGAGCTTCATATAGATTTAGAGCTCACGTACCTTTAAGAGGTATGAGACCTGGTAAAGACGGCATATTAGGTTATGTTGAACACGCAAAAGAAGATGACATTGTTATTCTTGGTAAGAAAGCTCGTATTCAAGATATTGCATATCTAAAGGGTAGAGGCATAACAACCGTATTTGATATATGCGATAATAAATGGAAAATTAAATCAGGACCTAACGCTCAAAACTGGATTAATAAAGTTGTTGTACCTTTTGAGTATATGATAAAAAATTCTGATAGATTAACAACTTCTACACCATACTTACAAAATTTAATTTGGTTAAAAGCTGGTAGAAGAGCAACAATAATACCTGACCCTACTGAAAGAAAAAGAAAAGAACCTAAATTTAATCCTGGTGATGTAGTTAAAGTTTTATGGTATGGTAATAGTAAACATTTTGGTAAGATAAATTGGGAAGCATTAGTTAATACACTAAAGAAAATTGGTAAATTTGAAATACATACAATAACAGATAGAACAAAAAGATGGATTGATATGTACCACGGTTTAATTAACACAGGCGATCTTCATATACACGAATACACATATAATAAACAATATCAATTAATGAAAGAATGTGATATAGTTTTTATGATGACAAGTCCTGTAGGTTTTGATAGTAATGAAATCAAAGGTAAAAGTCCTAATAGAATTTTAGACGCAATACAAATGGGCAAACCTGTAATTACAAATGCAACAATATATTCTTATAATAGTTTTAGACCTTTTGTATATTGGATGTTACCTTTTCGTAAAAACGCTATGACAAATTCTGAAGGATATGATTATACTTTTGGTCCTGATGAATGGGAAGTGGCATTTAATTTTGTGCTAAATAATAAAGATGAAATGACAAAAAGAATAACTGAAGGCCAGTTATACATTGATAATTTTCATACACCTGAAGTTATCGGTAGAAAATGGCTTGATTTGAGGAAAGATATATGAAAAGAATATTATTAACAGGTGGTGCTGGTTTTATTGCACACCACACAATCAGACATTTATTACAAAATACTGATTGGGAAATAGTTTCTTTAGACAGATTAGATTATTCAGGCAATTTAAATAGAATTGCAGATATGATGAATGAATTTGATAAAGAGACTCAAAAGAGAGTAAGAATTGTTTATCACGATTTAAGAGCTGAGATAAACGAAATGTTATCAGCAGATTTAGGTGATTTTGATTACATTGTACATATGGCAGCTTCATCACACGTAGATAGATCAATAGAAGACCCTATGTGTTTTGTTTTAGATAATGTGGTTGCAACTTGCAATATATTAAACTTTGGTCGTAAACAAAAGAATTTAGAAAGATTTATTTACTTCTCAACAGACGAAGTATTTGGTCCGGCACCAAAGGGTGTAAATTATAAAGAAAGAGACCGATACAACTCAACAAATCCTTATAGTGCTACAAAGGCAGGTGGTGAAGAACTTGCTGTAGCTTTTCAAAACACTTATGATATGCCTGTCTATATTACCCATACAATGAATGTATTTGGTGAGAGACAACATCCAGAAAAATTTATACCTATGACAATAAAAAATGTGGCAGATGGTAATATGGTTACAATTCATAGTGATAGAGATAAAAAAATACCAGGTAGCAGACATTATATTCACGCAAAAGATGTGGCAGATGGTTGTTTATTCTTAATACAAAATCAAGAGAAAATAGACAAAATGGAAATGGACTATGGTGGTGCTAAATGTCCTAAATTTAATTTAGTAGGACCTGTTGAGTGGGACAATTTAGAACTCGCACAAAAGATAGCAAGGGCACAAAATAAAGAACTAAAATATAAAATGGTTGACTTTCATAGTAGCAGACCAGGTCACGATTTAAGATATGCGTTAGATGGTGGTTTAATGAAAGAGTTAGGTTGGGAACCTAAAATTAGTATAGATGAAAGAATAAACGAAGTAGTTAGATGGACTCTTAACAATGACAGGTGGTTAAAATTATGAAACAAGTAAAAGGTTGGTGGTTGCCTGATACAGACACACACTTTGAACATTATATAAAAGATGGTGGTTACCAGACGGTACATAGAAATACAATATTAAATCATATTGTTATGAATAAACATACTTTAAAAAATTGTGTTGATGTGGGTTCTCACGTAGGGTTTTGGTCAAAAGATTTTACTGAATTATTTAATCATACATATGCTTTTGATCCTATGCCAATTGTTAGAGAATGTTATGAAAAAAATATCACAAAATCTAATTATACATTATACCCTTATGGTTTAGGTAGTGTTAATCAAAAAATTAAAGTATTATATTATCCTGAAGAAACTGGTAATACACACGCCAGCAACGAGGGTAATTATGAAATAGAAGTTAGAACTTTAGATAGTTTTAATTTAGAAGATATTGATTATATAAAGATAGACGCTGAGGGTTATGAAATAGAGGTGGTAAATGGCGCAAAAAATCTAATAGAAAAATATAAACCATTTATTCACATAGAGGCAAAAAAGAAAGTTATGGTAAAACAAAATATTACTATGACATCAATAGAAGAATTATTTGAAAGTATAAATTACAAACAAGTATTAGCTGTAAAATCAGAATTAGTTTATGGACCGAAATGATTATAACTCACAAAATTGCCTGGGATAAATGTCTATCGCACCAGATTTGGCCTGCCATAGAAAAAGGTTGGAAAGACGAAGATAAAAATATACACTTTTTTTGGGGTCTAGCAGGACATAATATACCTGAAATAAAAAAATGTATGGACTCTGGTGAGGAGTGGTGGTTTGTAGATACTGGTTATATTAGTAAATCAATAACAAGATATCCTGTACCTGAAATTGTTGATAAGAAAAGAACATTTTTTAGAATATGTAAAGGTAGTATTCATACAACAAAAGGTAAAGTAGGGTCAGGCGAGAGATTAAAAAGATTAGAAGATTTAGGTTTAGATGTAGAATTTAAAGGCTGGTATACAGCAGGCACTAAACATATTCTATTAGCACCTTCATCACCTACGGTAACATATAATATAAATGGTATATCGCAAGAACAATGGGTAGAACAAGCTACAGCAGAAATTAGAAAATATACAGATAGAGAAATTGTTTTTAGAAATAAACCTAGACCTAACAATAAGTGGTGGGGAACAGATATTAAAGACGACTTAAAAAACTGCCACGCCTTGGTAACTAATATGAGTTTATCTGCCATAGAGGCATTACTAAATCGTGTACCTGTTTTTGCACACGGTAATAGTGTGATGGCTCCTGTATCTAGTAGAGATTTAAAGTTTATAGAAAAACCTATGAAACCTGGTCATAAGACTATGGGTGGTTGGCTAAAATTTATTGCAGAAAATCAGTTTACTTTAAATGAGATAGAGAATGGCACAGCCTATAATATTTTAAAAGATCAGAATGATTAATGTAGTTTGTTTATATTGGGGCGATAAGTATGATACTAATTATGTTCAAGTATTGTATAATATGGTAGAGAGAAACCTTACCGTACCACACAAATTTATTTGTTTTACAGATCACACAAAAATTCATAAAATGGTAAAAGGCGATATAGAGTTTAGAGGTATGCCACATCACAATTACCAAGGTTGGTGGAATAAGTTAACATTATTAAGTCCTGAAGCCAAATTAGAGGGTGATAATTTATACTTTGATTTAGATGTTGTAATATTAGATAATATAGATTGTTTTGCTACTTACGAACCTGATACATTTTTCATAGGTATGAATGACTTTAATAAAGCTACTAAAATGTTCAATTCAAGTATTATGAGATTTAATAATAAAGCAATGACGCCAAATGTATGGCATCCATACCTAGATGATAAAACAAATATGGACAGAAACCAAGGTGACCAGAATGTTATATCTCTATTCATTAAAAAAACACCACATTGGAAGGCATATCCTGATGAGTGGACTTTTTCATATAAATGGTTTAGTAGAGAACACCCTAGATTCTCAAAAGATAGATGGACCTTTGAAAAACAACCAAACGCCAAGGTTGCAGTATTTCACGGTAAACCAAACCCTCACGAATCGGAGCAGGATTGGGTGAAAAAGGCGTGGTTTTAGAACAAAACCAGAACAAACTAATTAATAAATCGTTGATTTTACTTGCTTTTTTTATTAAAAAAGCGCTTGACTCCATTGGTGGATAGTGTATAGTATGAGTATGATTACAAAAAATAACTCATTTAATTTAGTATATTCAAGAGAATATAATGATTCAGACGAAACTTATGATCCTTATTTCAATATTTACTATACTATTTTTAGAAATATACCTTTGAAGTATTTAAACAGATTTAATAACCCTACATTTAAACAAAAGATTAAAAAGTTTTGTGATGAGAATTACAAAGAAACGGCTACCAATTCAACTGGTTATACCACGGTTGACATTATTGTCGGTGACGAGTATTATAAGACCTATGCAGATGAATTTGGTGACGATATAGTACAAGGCGATAAGTCATTTTTTAATGATTACGGTCAGTTATGGAATGGTAGACAATTCTTTAAATACGACTTTGCACCTGAACTAACAAAAAGTTTGGATGCTAGAACATACAAAAACGAACTAAAAAGAGAAGGAGGAAATCGTTATGTCAAAAACTAAACAATGGGCTTGGGATACAGCCGAAAAAGAATCAGATAATATTATTAAATCATATGTTGATGGTGATATTACAAAAGACAATGCTATTAATAAATTATCAAATGTTAATAATATTGAAATGTGTGGTATTGATGAACACAATGTAGATGAAGTATTAGAAATGGCGAAAGCTGAGGTTGCTTAATTGAAATACGGTGAAGAAAAAATTATAGAAGAAATCAGTAGGTATATTTTAGGTACTTACGGCGAACATTATAGTACCACAAAAGACGGTTTTCAGGTTCAAGATATGTTGAGACACTTGAATATTGATAAAGATTTTTGCCAAGCAAATGCCATTAAGTATCTTTGCAGATATGGTAAAAAGTCTGGTAAAAACAGAAAAGATTTATTAAAAGCAATTCACTATGTAATATTGTTAATGTCTAGCGAAGATAAAGATAGTGAAAAACCAGATGTTGGTATAGATGTTGACGCATTTAATGGGAGTTAATTATGAGTAAAGTTGATACAGATGTTTATTTTTTTAAAAAAGATGTAGGTAAAAACCTTTATAGAAAAAAGACCTACTATACATTAGTTGTAGAGCAAGATGTGTTGGCTCACGATAAAGATGAGGCTGACAGCAAGTTTTTAGATCACGGTGGCCTAGATCATAGTAAGATAGTAACCGATTTAGCACAAACAGGTGATGGTGTGGAAACTCATTTTGTTGACGCTAATTATACAGATTCAGGCGATACAGAATATATTGGTAAGGTTGATTACGATACAGATACTTACAATCAGACTTTAGAAGAGGCTATTGAGGCTGAAGATATCCACATTGATACTTGGGCTGATGAGAAAAAAATGACACAAGCAGAATTAGATAAGAATGCTGGTGTGGTGAGAGACGAAAAAGGTAATGTTAAATCGGAGGTAACAAAGAATGATTAATGAAATAGCAACCGTTGACACTATAAATTTAGCTGTTGACAAATTAGATAATGTATCTAGTGAAACAGATGTTATGAAGATTAAGAGCGCCATATCAGACGCTAAAGATGATCTAATAACATTTAGAGATAAGATACAAAAAGAGATTGACGAATTTGATAAATGGGCGGAAGAGCAGTCCAATATTGATACTCAATTACAACTGGAACTAGAGAATCAACTAGGAAAATAGGTGATGTATCTATCAAGACAGCTCGTAAAACTCAATCCTGGTGCATCCTGGCGCCCTTTCCGAGTGAAAAATCAAGTAAAATCAACAATAATTAAGGGCTTGACAAATCCAACGATTTGTGGTATAGTTAATACAATTTAGATTAGGAGAACACATTTATGTCATTTAAATACGATAAAGACAACTTATACATAGAGTTTAATCAGGCGAAAGCTAAAGATATTAAACTATCAAAAAAGAAAACATTAGAAGAAAAAGAAGACGATATCTACAAGAATCGTATAGAGTTTTTTAAGGGTCATATAGAGACTAAAAAATCAAACCCTAAAGTATATGAAGATGTTGATATTAATTTTGAGAACTTATTACACGCATATACTCAACCAAACCCTAGAGATTACTTTTATATGAAAGTATTTAAGAAACCATATGCTGAAGTTATTAAAGATTCAAAACCACAATCAATGAGAGATTATTAATGGCGATATTATATACAAGAAATACTAGTGGTGCTATTCGTAGGTTAAGAAGAAAAAAACCTACTAAAGAATATTTGATTGCGTTAGCAAAACATATCAAGTATTTAAAAAAACTAGGTTTTAATGTAGATGAAAAAGGTAGAATTAAACTAGATAAAAAAGGTAGATATGCAATTGAAACATTTGTACCTGAAACTAGAGAAGAATTATCGGTGCCGTTATCAAATACAATAGGTAATGGCGGGACTAAACCTGATAATAGTTGGAAAATAGAGGCAAGTAAAAACTTCACTATTGTTCCTGCTTACAACAAAGGTCCGTATATGGTCGTCAACAAAAAAGATTTAAAGACGGCGGGAAGGAAAGTATAGTATGTGGAATGCTAAGAGTGTAGCATTGTTTGTTATATCATTGATAGCTGTAATTATGTTTTCAATGTCAATGGCAAGTGCTGATGAAAATAAATTATCTACTACAATAAAAGAAATGCCTAACAAAGTAAGTAATTTTGTAAGTGCTGAAGTAGAGAAAACAAAAGAGTATCAAAAGAAAAGTTGGGCTGAGGCAAAAACAAAATGGCCTTGGAACAAAATTTTCAAAGGTGAGAAGTAATGAGTGGTGATTTTGTATGTACAAGTGCCAATGACGGCACAACTTACTTTAGACCTGTATCTGCCAGAGGTCATACTTTCTGGCAGGAACAAAACTTAAATAAGTTTGTAATTGATAATAATGAGGACTTTTATATTGTTAAAAGTGTTGATAGTCAGGAGATTTGTGATAAGATTAGAAAAGCTGATCTTGATTTTACTAGTTAGTTTATTGTTAACTAATTGTTCAACTAACAGATCACAGGTTGGTGCTGTGTTAGGTGCAACTACAACAACTGGTGTATGTGTATCAAGTGGTGTTTCAGACCCTTATGCTATCGCTGGTTGTACATTAGTTGGTGCATTTGCAGGTGCTGAGATTATGTACAATTCAGATTATGATGTACACAATGCTGTATTTGTAGATCA
>CETH01171101.1_pt1 | contig 11412 bp, 9 predicted proteins | sample 361461 | NCBI WGS metagenome assembly CETH01 (sample SAMEA2622695, study PRJEB7988) | marine metagenome | isolation source: saline water (ENVO:00002010), including
TAACATGACATTACCACCATCCACAAAATCCGAATTATACAGATGCGACCAAGTCTTGTATAGATAAGTCAGAGCCCAAGCCTTTATAAACAACGCTATTATCGGTCTACGAAGGCTTAAGAGGTCTGTATTTGAAATACTGAGTGGGGACTAAGACAGTAGTCACAACCAGCGAGAAGTAGACGTAACCCGCCAACTGGATATTCTCAGGTGATACAACACTAGCAATAATCATGGAAACCAACGCGGTACCAGCCACCAATCCCCAGATCAAGGTGAAGGTAATGCAGTGCCTCGTTTCCTCCTCAGTAATCGAGAGTTTCTTACCAAAATTGAGCGTATTCTGATAAAAGGCGATCAGGATTAAAGATAGGAGCAAAAGACCAATGCCAACGTATAAAAAAATTACCCAAACCAGCTCTGAGGACCAGCTCTCTGATTCAAACAAACCTGTAGATAAAAAATTCCAATCAAATATGACTGAGAAATACTCGACAGTAATCTGAGCGATCAATTTCATTGGATAAACAAAAACAAAAACAAGAACAAGTACCACCAAAAGCAAACTTAAAAAAACTGATAGTCTGTCCCGCAAACCAAAGATTCTTGACCAGCTGGAATGCGCAATCCAAACAGAGCCTATAGGCAGGGCGCTAAGCACAAACGAGGGGATATCTTTTGACAGCTGGATAAGTTCCTCCGGACTCCGTGGGATCTGATCGATACTTATTACAAGCATTGTGAAGGCAAATGCAAACGCTGCATCAACGAATGTTTCCAAACGGGTAGTGGTCTCACCCCGAAGAATTCTACCTCTATCCCTCTTGCAAGAAGTCAGAAACTCTCCAGTAAGTTTTTCCATTAATTACGCCCCTGTAATAACTAAAATTTATCGTCGACTCCATTATAAACCTACGCAACAAAAGTCTTGAAACTAAAACAAACTAGAGACAAACTAGTAACCTTCGCCTAAATAGTCGTTTACAAAATGAAAGAACCAGAAAAGACAAAAAGCTTAGTCGACCGACTAATCAATGAACCCACCGTGCATTTCTTTATGATTGCAGTAGTTGTCTTCATCGTTTACGCAATCTCTAATTTGAATCGTGATGATGTAATTGAATTAGATCAACGAGAAATAGACGCTAGAGTTCTGATGCAAGAAATGGTTTCCGGACAACCGCTGACTTCAGAGCAACAAGAACTCATCGCCGCTTCTTATGTTGAGGAACAAATTCTAGTTAAGGAAGCAGTTGAGCTTGGCTTGGATAACGATGCGCGAATCCACGACCTGCTCGCACAAAAGATGAGGCACGTGTTAAGCGGCGATATCATTCAACCGACACCCGCCGAACTTGAAAGTTTCTATAATTCAAATAGCGAACTTTACAGAGTTCCCGCAACTGTATCTGTTGAGGAACTGATACTCGATACTCGCGATGAGATACCCATAAAAACCCAGACACTGATCAGTCAGGGAGTTAATTCTGTTGAAATCCTCGCGATGGCTTCAGGCACAAGCGCCCCACTACACAATGCAAACCATCTCGATCTCTCTAACATTTTCGCACCCGAGTTCGCAGATGCCGTTTTTCAGTCACAAAGTAGCGAATGGATTGGACCCTTTTCTAGCAATCGGGGGCAACACTTCCTTAAGATAATAGAGCGAAGCGAGGAAAGAATTCCCCCTATGGCTGAGATAGCTGACAGGGTTCGCTTGGATTGGATTACTCAGGAGGAAGAAATCAGACTCCAGCAAGAGGTAAACAAACTCTGGGATCGCTATGAGATAATTATCAACGATGATGGATCTACTCAACATTAAGCAAAGCCTGAAACTACTTTGTTTTAGCCTTTGCCTCTCAACAAGCGCTAACGCCCATGACATCGATGTGACCGGCGTTGCGCGTGTCCTTCTCTACGAAAATACTCCTGGTGCTTATCAGATGTCGATTGTCGATCAGCAGGTTGCTCCACTCTATAATCTGGATCGCGTGCTGCCAGAGCGATGCACTCTGGAAGAGCCTAGCCGCTATAGCTATCGCTTCAATTGTCAACCGGCGCTAAATGTAAATGACACGATAATCTTTCCATGGACTTTTGAGGGCGTTGTAGTTATTGCACAATGGTCGGACGGACAAAACGTATCGAGATACTTCCCTGGGGATGGCACTTTTGTAGACGCACCACTATCCCAACTCAAAGCAGGCGCGGAGTCAATCTCAAGTCTGGCTGTAACGTATTTAGAATTGGGTGCAGAGCATATACTATTTGGGATAGACCACTTACTTTTTGTGTTAGGTCTTCTTCTTTTGTTGAGTAACTTTTGGGCAATCATCAAGACGATCACGGCCTTCACTATCGCTCATAGTATTACGTTGGCATTCGCGGTGCTTGGAATCTTCCCTGTCCCCAACGCCCCAATTGAAGTTGTTATAGCACTTTCGATCGTTTTCCTTGCCCGCGAAGTTATTACGAACCAAAACGGAGAGCGGACACTTGTCCACTCAAAACCATGGGTAGTTGCATTTATTTTTGGTCTTTTTCATGGTTTTGGATTTGCCGGAGCCTTAGGTGAACTCGGTCTGAGTAACGCCGACATTCCGCTGGCACTGCTGTTCTTCAATATAGGAGTAGAATTGGGTCAGGTGGGATTCATTGTCTTTCTAATAACTTTAAATATAATGCTCTTAAATTTATCAAAGAATCTAATTCCTAGCATTCATAGAGGATTAGCTTATGGCCTTGGCAGTATAGCCATGGTTTGGTTTATAGAACGATTACCAGCACTGGTTGTAATTTAATGTCTACAGAAAATAACTTTGATGCCGTCATAATTGGCGCTGGCTTTGCAGGCATGTATGCCCTCCATAAGATTAGGGAGCTGGGGTTCAAGGTAAAAGCTTTCGAGCGTGCGAGCGATGTTGGCGGCACATGGTTTTGGAATAGATATCCAGGGGCGAGGTGCGACGTGAATAGCCTGGAATACTCTTACCAGTTTTCAGACGAACTGCAACAAGAATGGTCATGGTCAGAGAGATATTCATCCCAGCCAGAAATTTTAAGTTATGCTAAACACGTCTCAGAACGATTCGATCTGAGGCGAGACATTCAATTCGAAACCAAAGTAATTCAGCTTGAGTACGATGAAAATTTAGACGTATGGCATGGCCAAACGGACCGTGGAGAGGAGTTTACTTCTCGGCTTATGATAATGGCCACTGGCTGTTTATCAAAGAGTAATACTCCCCAATTTGAGGGGCTGAATCAATTCGAAGGGCAACTTCTCCATACTGCCAAGTGGCCGCATAAACAGGTGGATTTTACGGGTAAGGACGTGGGCGTAATCGGCACCGGCTCCTCAGCAATCCAGCTTATCCCAATTGTCGCAGATCAAGCGAAAACCCTAACCGTTTTCCAAAGGACTGCTAATTTTTCAATACCCGCCCATAATAGTGACATGGACAAGGAGCACGAGGCCCAAGTTAAGGCTAACTATAAGGAGTTTAGAGCTCAGAATTCTTTACAAAGGTCTGCCATTGGGATGGTACCAAACCCTGTCTCAGCTCTTGAGGTCTCAGAAGGGGAGAGGGAACAGACCTATGAAGAACGCTGGTCGGTCGGCGGACTACCTTTTGCCGCAACGTTTAACGATTTGGGTATTGACAAGAGAGCAAACTCTACCGCTGTAGATTTTGTTCACCGAAAGATAAAAGACATAGTAAAAGACGAACGGACCGCGAACACACTTTGTCCAGATACTGTTCTGGGATGTAAACGTCTTTGTGTAGACTCAAATTACTATGAGACCTTCAACCGAAGTAACGTGTTTTTAGTCGACATCAAGCAGAACCCGATTAAAAATATCACACGAAATGGTCTCGTAACTACTGATAAGGAATTTGAATTTGATTCTCTAATCTTGGCCACCGGATTTGATGCAATGACTGGAGCGCTTGCTGATATCTCAATTACTGGAAGAGAAAAACAAACGCTGGCCTCACATTGGTCTGAAGGACCACAAAACTATTTGGGTCTTATGGTTAGTGGTTTTCCAAACATGTTCACAATCACAGGACCGGGCAGCCCCTCAGTGCTATCCAACATGATTGTTGCAATAGAACAACACGTTAATTTCATAACAAATCTACTCGATTTCATGAAGCAAATACAAAGAAAAACGGTGGAAACCAGCGCAAAAGCTGAAACTGAGTGGGTACAGCAAGTGAACGCCATTGCAGCACAAACTCTCTACACCTCAGGCTGCAACTCTTGGTATCTTGGTGCAAATATCCCAGGGAAGCCAAGGATATTTATGCCTCACATTGGGTTCCCTTCTTATGTCGAGAAATGTAATGAAGTCGTTGCGGAGGAGTACCGAGGTTTTATATTCTCCAAGTAGATCAATAGTCAGCTAGCGAGGCTGGTATCGCTGATGACACGATTCGCAGGGCGGGTATAGCTTGTCGTTACCGATTGTGAAGAGAGCTTCCTCATCCTTTCTGTCCACGGCTGCAATTACCTCCTGAGCCGCCTCTATCATTTGTCGATTAAATTCTTGCCATTCGACCTCCCGCGCAAGAAGAGCCTCGCCCTGAGCAGAGCCTCCAATAAACAACAGGTTTCCCGCCCCAATTACCGCAATAGCAGCATTTTTCACTTCCTGCCACTCGGAGTCGTTCTCTAATTCGTAAGCCCCCCAGATAGTTGCTGTGGTTGGGGTAATCATTGTATTCATGATTTCTTTAACAGTTAAAATAGGCGCGACAGAGTTTTCGCTCTGAGAGAACGTCAGGCCACTTAAAAATAGTAAAATCAGGCAGCGAAGGGATCGCATGTATCGTAACTCCAATTATATTGATTAAGTTCTAAACTACGGCTTCCCATAATGGAAAGTTCTCGCTTTCGAAAGGAAATTCTTAACTTTTACGTTGGATTGTCTCAAGTTAGCTCATTTAATTAAACTTTTTGCAACAAATCTGGTTTAATCACCTTTCGAATAGCCATCTTTGCAGCAAAACCGTCTCACTGAAAGATGGGCTGCTAACATTGCATACTGGGGGGTATGAGTATGAAATTATTTAAACTTATGAAAATGTTTTTAACTAGTTTATTGCTTTGTGGAATAGCCATATCTGCTTATGGGGATTTATGGGATCAAGTCTCACATGGTTATGTTAATAATGATGGGGTAAAGATTCACTATGCGACCACAGGAACGGGTCCTTTGGTAATTATGATTCATGGGTTTCCCGATTTTTGGTACAGCTGGCGGCATCAAATGGAAGAACTGAGTGAGAATTTTCAAGTCGTTGCAATGGATCAGCGGGGATACAATCTCAGCGATCAACCCGAGGGAGAAGAAAGCTATAACATGGAATATCTGGTTTCAGACGTGGCTGCTTTGATAAGGCATTTTGGTAGTGATAAAGCGACTATTGTGGGTCATGACTGGGGTGGAATCGTTTCATGGCAGTTTGCCTTCGCTCGGCCAGAAATGGTAGAGAATCTGGTCATTTTGAACCTACCCCATCCCAATGGTTTAGCGAGAGAACTAGCCTCTAATTCAGATCAACAAGAAAATAGTGCCTACGCGAGAAGATTTATTGCCGGATCGGCAACGGACCCAGACATTTTATTCGGCGGGCCGATGAATTCGCAAAGTTTATCCTTTTGGGTTTCTGACCCTAAAGCGAGAGAGAAGTACGTCGAGGCTTTTGATAATTCCAGTTTTGACGGTATGCTAGCTTACTATAAACAAAACTATCCGCGAATTTCCGAGGGTAACACCCCACCGCCGGCACCTCAGCTAGATGTGCCACTGCTGGTTTTTCATGGGCTTCGGGATACAGCGTTGCATTCAAATGGTTTAAACAATACTTGGGATTGGAATGACAGCGATACCACGATCGTTTCGGCGCCAGATGCAAACCACTTCGTTCAGCAAGATGCGGCGGACTTGGTAACAACCACGTTAAAATGGTGGCTACTGTCAAGACAGTAAGTCTGTAATTGAACAGATCCACATGCTTTACAAATTTCGTTAATTCAAACTACCTATTAAAGAGGTTAAATCATGAAAAGAAACTTAATAACAATTCTAACTCTGCTCTTAAGTACTCATTTAAGCGCTGCAGACAGCGCTGCTACTCGCGGGAAAATTGAGCAAGCTCTTGGCGGGAGTATTCGTGATGCTGCAGAGGTCGCGAGGGACGCCAATCGAAAGCCAGGAGAGGTCTTGGAATTTTTTGGCTTAGAAGATGACATGAAAGTGCTCGAGATTTCTCCCGCTACAGGATACTGGTCTAAGTTCGTCGGTCCAACTCTTTGTAACAACGGCGGCGAATTAGTATTCTCGGTTAGCGTAAGCGATGATTTTAAGCGTGGTGTAATGCCGCTTGATGGCTTAGATTGCACATCTGCCATCAACGATGACATAACCCTTAGAAACTTACCTGAATTTTCATTCGATGATAACCAATTTGATATGGTACTCACATTCTGGAATCTTCATAACCCCTCTGCAGAAGGACGTAAAAATCTTAATGAAGCGGTCTTCAGATCTTTAAAATCGGGCGGCATTTATGGGGCGGTTGATCATACGCGACGCCATCTTGAGCCGACTTCAAGAGAAGCTCAAAATGGGAGACGCCTTGACCCGGTCTTAATTATCAAAGAAATGATCGATGTTGGTTTTGAGTTTGTGGACTTCAGCCCAATGCACTACCATCCTGAGGATGATCTGTCTCAGGAAGTAGGAACACCTGGGGTTCGTGGCAGCACTGACAGATGGACGCTAAAATTCCGCAAACCCTAAACATTCGAAGAGTGAGGGGCGAAAATTTGCGACCCCTCACTCTTAATCCTTGAGGAAACAATCATGACCTCAATTGTTTACCCGACCACAAACTTAAGATATGTCGAACAATTAAATATTGTCAGGGGCGAAGGGGTATACGTTTATGATGATTCGGGAAAGGAATATTTAGAGGGACTCGCTGGACTGTGGTGCGCGTCTCTTGGATATGGAAACGTAGAACTGATCGAGGCTATAACCAGCCAGTTGAAGACGCTCTCCTACTCTCATATGTTTGGAGGGCGCACCCACAATGTTGTGATACAACTCGCCGAGCAATTAAACGATATGCTTCCTGTTGAGAATTCGAGGATATTTTTTGCGAACTCAGGAAGCGAAGCCAATGATTCTCATATAAAAATGCTCCGTTATTATTTTAATGTTACCGGAGAGCCTCAGAAGAAAAAAATAATTGCTCTCGAACGCTCTTATCATGGCGTGACAGTAGCTTCAGCTGCATTGACAGGATTGCCAGCTAATCATACTCATTTTGACTTGCCTGTAGATGCACTTGGCGTGCTCAGAGCAGACTCCCCTCACTATTACCGTGGACGTAAAAAAGGCGAATCCGAAAGCCAATTCTGTGATCGAATCGTTGAAAATCTTGAAAAATTGATTCTCAAAGAGGATCCGGAAACCATTGCAGCTTTCATAGCCGAGCCAGTTGGTGGTGCAAGCGGAGTTGTCGTAGCTCCAGATAATTACTTCCCCAGAGTCGAAAACCTCCTAACGAAGTATGACATCATGATGTGGAGCGATGAGGTAATTTGCGGGTTTGGGCGCACCGGCAGCAATTTTGGTTGCGAAACCATGGGGTTTACCCCAAAACTAATCTCTCTCGCTAAACAGTTATCCTCAGCTTACCTACCCATCAGTGCCAGTGTAATCCCGGAATACATGCATGACGCAATGATCGAACCGAGCTCCAAGGTTGGGGTCTTTGGGCACGGCTACACCTATACAGGCCACCCCGCAGCCTGCGCTGCAGCGCTGAAAACTCTCGAAATTTATCAACGAGATAATTTATTCAGGCATGCGGCTGATATGGGGGAATACCTGCAAGACAAGCTCTGTGAGTTCAAAAATCACCCCCTTGTGGGCGAGGTGAGGGGCCGCGGCTTGATCGGAGCGGTAGAATTAGTAGCTAATAAGGAAACTGGGGAAGCATTCGGAGATCTTGCAGTCGGAGCTCACGCCAAACAGGCATGTCAGGATAATGGACTTCTTGTTAGAGCTGTAGGTGGAAATTCCATCGCCTTCTGCCCACCGCTAATTATAAGCACCGGTCAAATAGACGAGATGATCGATAAATTTGGTCAAGCCCTCCAAAAGACCCACGAATACGCTCAACAACAAGGCTTGTTGGCATCATAAGGAGTACGTCAAGGTAATGAAAAGATACCTAACCTTTAAAATCATCTCGCTGATTGTAATTAGCTTATTAGTATTAAGTTGTGGTCCGCGAAATAGAGGTACAACAGATTCAATTGACTCAGGAAACGTTGATCTAATCTTAACAAATGGAAAGGTGTTAACGGTTGATCGTGAATTTTCTATTCAAAACACAGTCGTAGTCGATAATGGAATCATTGTGGAAACCGGAGGAACAGAGTTAGCTCTTAAATACCAGAGTAAGGAGATCATTGACCTTGAGGGCAAAGTTGTAATGCCGGGGTTCAACGACTCACACACTCATATTCGGGGGCGACCGCAACGCTATATTGAATTAAGCAACGTGACTTCCATATCAGAGATTCAAGAGCTCATAAGAGACAAAATAGAAGAGATTGGAGAAGGTGAGTGGATTACAGGTTATGGCTGGTCAGAAGATGAACTTGATGAAGGGAGAAGACCACTCCGCGAAGACATCGACGTTGCAGCTCCAAACAACCCCGTAATTTTAACCAGGGCCGGTGGTCATAGTGCTGTTTCTAACAGTATGGCACTTAGACTTGCTGACATAACCCTAGCCACACCCCAACCAGATGGCGGCGTCATTGAACGAGGGCAGGACGGAAGCCTCAATGGGATCATTAGAGAGCGCCAGGAACTGGTCGGACGATTAGTTCCAGACTCCACCTATGAAGAATTAATCGCGAGCCTGGAGATCAATTTAAATGATCTCTTGAGGCTAGGAATTACTTCAATTACAGATGCATCCAAGCCACCCAGCCAATTTGCGATGTGGGAAGAGCTCTATGAGACTGCGAATTTGGCTCTTCCAAGATCGCAGGTTCAATTTCAATGGTTTGACGTTGAAGGAATTAACGAGGTTAAAGCAAGATACGGCGAGGGTACGGATTTTCTTAAGATAGGCCCCATAAAAGTATTTGCGGACGGAGGTTTTACAGGTCCTGCGGCATACACATTGGAACCTTACCGCAACCAAGGTGAATATCGAGGTTACTTAAATATGCCTCCGCGAGAGTTAGCTTCTCACTTAAAAGAGATACATGACGCTGGCTGGCAAATGGGAATCCACGCTATCGGCGATGCCGCGATCGTGATGGTAGTAAATATCTTAGCTGACGCGCTAGAGAATAACCCAAGACAAGATCATAGACATTATTTAAATCATTTCTCTATGCGACCTCCTGAATTGACCATGGAATTAATGTCTGAGCATCAAATCCACATCACACAGCAACCAAATTTCACCTATACCTTGGAGGGACGCTACGTTGAAAACCTTGATGGCTGGCGTCTACAGCATAACAACCCACTGAGGTCTCCGATGGATTATGGTATCAAGGTCGCGATATCAAGCGACATCCTTCCAATCGGCCCCATGGTCGGTATATACGCTGCTGTTACTCGAAAAGGAATGACAGGCGCAATATACGGGGCAGATGAAGCTATCACAAGAGAGGAAGCCATCCGAGCTTACACAGCCACGGGCGCTTACCTTAATTTCGAGGAGGACACAAAAGGAACTCTGGAGCCCGGGAAATTCGCCGACATGATAGTACTATCCAAAGATATAATGACCATATCAGATGATGAAATTATGGATATCGATGTGTTACAGACCTACGTCGACGGAAAATTAGTCTATTCCGCAGAGTAAATTGAACCACTCCGTGATGCTGGAAGTAATAGGTTGTATCAATTTTCTAATAAAGCATAAGCGCGATCACACTTGAACAAGTTCTCATATGCGATAACCACGTTGTTCCTCATCGTCTCATCAACCAACATCGTTCAAGGCGATGAGAGACCCGAGCTAACAACACGAACCGAAAGTGGCTGGACTATTTATGTGGATACCAGTATCAATCCTCTTCGGATTAGCAAAATGCACAGCTGGCAAATCAGGGTCATTGATTCTGAGTCAAAACCAGTAACAATGGCTTCGGTTTCTATCGAAGGGGGTATGCCAGAACACGATCATGGTTTGCCGACACAACCAAAAGTCACATCCGAAATTTCTCCTGGCATCTATCTTTTGCAGGGGGTTCGCTTTCACATGCCTGGGAGGTGGGAGATTAAGTTCACAATTTCGAGAGACGATCAACAAGAACTTGGGATAGCGAGTATTCAACTATGAAAAAGCGCCTAGTCATAGGAATTATACTTGGCGCTTTATCAATCATCTTGGGGTTTTTATTAGATGATGAAGACGACAGAAATTGGTCACAAGAGGAATTAAAGTTACTGAAATCACTCTCCCTAGAGACTCTTCCACCAGTTCCAGATGACCCATCTAACACCCACGCGAACGATGAGGGTGCTGCAGAATTAGGTCACGCTATTTATTTTGACGTTCGGACAAGTCGAACTGGCAGCGTTTCCTGCGCCTCTTGTCACAACCCAGAGAAATACTTTACCGATGGCTTAAAACTCGCCGTCGGGACAAAAGTCGGCCCCCGGCACACCCCCAGCTTAGTTGGCATTTCGTATAGCCCATGGTTTTACTGGGATGGCCGCAAAGATAGTCAGTGGTCTCAGGCTTTGGCTCCGATTGAAGCACCGCATGAGCACAACAGCAGTCGACTACAAATCGCTCAACTTATTGCTAGTGATGACACTTATCGTCATAAGTATGAAAAGGTCTTTGGCACACTGCCTCCTGTCCCTCTTACACCAACAAGCGCATCCCCCCTTGGTGACGAAGAAAGCCTGAAGGGATGGAATAGTCTTAGCAAAAATCAAAGAAATTCAGTCACTAGAATATTCGTAAACGTTGGCAAAGCCTTGGCCGCGTATCAAAGAAAATTGATTCCCGGCCAGAGTCGATTTGATTTCTATATCAACGAATTGAGCAAGGAAGGGACAAAGACCAGCACTCATCTGACGCCAGATGAGGTCGCTGGGTTAGAACTGTTTATAGGGCAAGCTCAATGCGTCTCTTGTCACAACGGCCCTTTGCTAACAAACCATGAGTTTCATAATACTGGGGTCCTAACAATTAGCGGTCAGCTGCCTGCAATGGGCAGATACGATGGTATTAGACAAGCCAAGGAAGACCCTTTTAACTGTCTGAGCGCCCTGAGCGATGCTGCTGAAAACGATTGTCTTGAGCTTACATTCGCGCAGGATTCTAATGACCTTGTGGG
>CETH01060364.1_pt1 | contig 11409 bp, 6 predicted proteins | sample 361461 | NCBI WGS metagenome assembly CETH01 (sample SAMEA2622695, study PRJEB7988) | marine metagenome | isolation source: saline water (ENVO:00002010), including
TATTTTCTCATTTGAATGATCAATTGACGACCATTTCTTTTTACTCTTAAAATCAGGATATCTTTGTTTTGAGTTACAGACTTAAATTCTTCGAGATTCCCAATTTCCATATTACCCACCGCCCATATGATATCTCCGGCCTTTAGTCTAGCCCTATCAGCATTACTATTGGGCTCAATAGAAAGGATAATAACGCCCATTGATTTTCCAAACATTGAGTCTGAGTCTTCTATGTTATCAGACAATTCAGCACCAGCTAGGAGTGAATTTATTTCATCTGCTTGTACAGTTCGTTCAACAGCTATTTCACCAAGTTTTGCATTCTTTATGATTTCACGATTATTTCGGATGATTTCAATTTTTACTCTTTCACCACTTCTTTTTAGACCAATTGCATTTCTCAAGTCATTGACGTTCTCTATATCTTTATCATCCACTTTTATAATGACATCACCAGGTTCAAGACCAGCATCTTCAGCAGCTGAGTCTGGCGATACCTCTTGAATCAGTGCGCCTTTGTCAATATCAAGGCCAAGTTGCTCTGCAACATCTTCTGATAAGTCGCTTATAATGACGCCAAGCAACCCCCTTTTTACAGATCCGAAGTCTATGATCTGGCTTGTTATATTTTTTACAGTGCTTACAGGTATAGCAAAACCTATTCCAATATTCCCGCCACCACGCGTGAATATAGAACTAGGTATTCCAATTAATTTACCCTCAAGATTAATTAGTGCACCTCCAGAGTTACCAGGATTGATTGCTGCATCTGTCTGAATCATTTCCCCAAAACCATCAGCTGTCATTTGAGGTCTACCCAATGCGCTGATTATTCCAGAGGTAACAGTTTGGCTTAATCCAAATGGCGCACCAATTGCAACAACTGAGTCTCCGACTCGAACTGAGTCTGAGTCTCCTAGGGCTATTTCTGGAAGCTTTTCGTCACTATCAATCTTTATTAATGCTAAATCAGTGCCTTTATCAGCCCCAAGTATTTCCGCATCATATTCGTTACCATCTTTGGTAAATACTTTAATCTCATCCGCGCGATCTATAACGTGAGCATTGGTAATAATATATCCAAGTACCCCATCAACAATGACTCCTGAGCCACCACCACCAAATTCTCTTTCACGAGGCATTTGTGGTTGACCAAAGAACCTTTCAAAAAATGGATCGTCAAAGAAAGGATTTGGTTGTGATTGCATTGTTCCTCTGATTGCAATCCTCACAACTGCTGGAGAAGTTTCTTCAATTAAGTCAGGAAGAGAGTTCTTTTGCGTCTGAATTTTAATTGTAGCCATAGCGTTACTGAGGGCTTTCTCTCCAACCTCAAGTGCTTCACTAATGGCTTTTAAGACCATTTCTTTGCCTTCCTCACTGCTGATTTCTTTGTCAATTTCTATATGAATATCATGCTCGACGATATGATGTTCGTCTTCCATATCGTGGCTCTGTGCAGTTGTAAATATCAATGCGAAAAGAATCGCTGTAATCATGAGAAATTTATTCGTATTTTTGTCCATTTTTTAAATAGCTTTTTTAAATTTAAATGAAGATGTTATCTGATCATAATCAATGATCAAGATGCTATTCACATTATTCATAATTTTTTCTCAATTGGATTTATGCATAGTAGAAATCAATATTGTTAATAAAATGTTAATAAATTCTTAATTGACTCTTAATATCATGAACACAATATATTGTGTTACTTGCTTTGTAACAATATGTGACATTTTTTATTAAAAATGTTTATTTATAGTTTGGATAAAACTTATATAAATATATGATATATATGGTAAAAACAACAAAAAAAAACAAAATCGAAAAATCTTGACAACCAGCAAAAATTGGCAATAATCTAATATTGTCTATACACAATATGTTGTGTGATCAAAATACTAGAATTAACACATGTAGGACTCAAAAATTAAGTCAGGGAAAAGAATGTCTACAGCAAAAAAAACAGATGGCCTTAAAACTTTTGATATCGATCATCAGGAGGCATCAGTTGATATATGGGATAAAAAATATCGATTAAAAGATTATGATGCCAATCCAGTTGATGTAACAATCGATGATACTTTCAAGCGCGTTGCAAAAGCGCTTTCAGAAGTTGAAGAAACGGATAAAAAAGATCAATGCTATGAGGAGTTTCTCTGGGCTTTGAGATCTGGCGCAATTCCTGCAGGAAGAATTATGTCTAATGCAGGTTCCATGGAATACAAGCCAGCAACATCAACTATCAATTGTACAGTTTCGGGATCAATTCAAGATTCTATGTCAGGTATTTTAGATAAAGTCACAGAAGCTGGGTTGACTCTTAAAGCTGGTTGTGGGATCGGTTATGAGTTCTCAACACTTCGTCCAAAAGGTGCTTATGTTACTGGAGCAGGCGCATTCACATCAGGCCCTTTATCATTTATGGATATTTACGATAAAACATGCTTTACGGTTTCCTCTGCAGGAGGAAGAAGGGGTGCTCAAATGGCAACGTTTGATGTCAGTCATCCTGACGTAGAGGAATTCATTAAAGTGAAAAGAGAGGACGGTAGGCTTCGTCAGTTTAATTTATCGCTATTAATTACTAACGAGTTTATTGAAGCTGTTAAAGGAGACGAAGATTGGCCACTTGTTTTCCCATTAGATCCAAGTTTGCCGGAAGCAAAAGAAATTGATTTGAATGATTCAAATAAAGTCATTTGGAAAGACTGGGTTAAAACAGAAGGTTACCTTACCAATGACGAAGGACAAGTAGCATGCAAAGTTTATAAAACAATCCCTGCAAGAAAATTATGGGATCTTATTATGGCATCGACCTATGACTATGCTGAACCAGGATTTATTTTGATTGATAAAGTTAATGAAATGAATAATAACTGGTTTGATGAAAATATCAGAGCCACAAACCCCTGTGGTGAGCAACCATTGCCAGAATATGGTTCTTGCTTACTTGGTTCTGTTAATCTGACAAAATTTGTTAAAGATCCTTTCACCAATGATGCTGAGTTTGATTGGGAGACATTTAGAGAAGTGGTCAGAGTATTTACTCGCATGTTGGATAATGTTGTAGATATTAACGGACTGCCAATTGATCAACAACGAGATGAAATATATAGAAAACGACGACATGGGATGGGATTCTTAGGACTCGGATCTACAATGACAATGCTTACCGTGAAATATGGATCTGATGAATCTCTAGAATTTACTGAAAAGGTTAGCAGGGAATTAGCTGTTACAGGATGGAGGGCATCACTTGATTTATCAAAAGAAAAAGGACCAGCTCCAATCCTTAAAGAAGATTTCGATGTAACACATGAAATGCTAAGGAAACGTCCTGAAATGCTAGACGACGGATATGTAGTTGGAGACAAAGTCAAAGGCAGTGTTTTGCATGCAAAATATAGTCGTTACATGAAAAAAATTGGCCAAGAAGATCCTCAATTAATCGATGAGCTTGCAAAACAAGGCGCAAGATTCACTCATCATTCTTCAATCGCACCGACAGGAACAATATCACTTTCCATAGGGAATAATGTAAGCAACGGTATTGAACCCAGCTTTGCACATCACTATTTTAGGAATGTCATCAGAGAGAAAAAGAAAACAAAAGAGAAGGTAGATGTTTACTCTTTCGAGCTTCTCTCATATATAGACAAAATCAACCCAAAAGCCGACATCAATGCAGAGCAGGGCGCAGAAAATGCTTTGCCTGACTACTTTATTACTGCTGATGATATTACACCAAAACAACATGTTGATGTTCAGAGTGCTTCACAGGAATGGATTGATTCTTCTATCTCTAAAACTGCAAATGTACCAACTGATTTTCCGTTTGAAGAATTTAAAGATATCTATCTCTATGCTCATGAAAGGAATCTAAAGGGTTGTACAACATTCAGATTTAACCCAGAGGCTTTCCAAGGGGTACTTGTTAAAGAAAAAGATTTGGAACAGACAAAATATGTATTTGTTCTAGAAGATGGGCAAGAGGTTGAGGTTGCTGGAAATGAGGAAATTGAATATGACGGCGAGACTCACACAGCAGCGAATTTGTTTGATGCTCTGAAAGAGGGTTACTACGGGAAGTTCTAAGAATGGCTAAAGTCAAAATAGAAAATAAAATAGTTGGTTACAGAGTCAGTACAGAAGAAAAGCCTCAGGTTAATGAAACACCTGAACAAATAACACAGGAAGAACCAAATGTTGTCCGAATGCATGAGCGACTTGAAAGGCCAGAAATGCTTAGAGGAACAACTTATAAAATTAAACCACCAGTCTCAGATCATGCAATGTATATCACAATCAATGATATCGTCCTGAATCAGGACACAGAACATGAGAAATTCAGGCCATATGAGATCTTTATTAATTCAAAGAATCTTGATCATTACCAGTGGATTGTTGCATTGACTAGGGTTTTGTCTGCTGTATTCAGAAAAGGTGGAGATGTTGCATTTTTGGTAGAAGAGCTAAAAGCAGTTTTTGATCCAAAAGGTGGTTATTTTGCTGGCGAAGGGAAGTTTATGCCCTCAATTATTGCAGAGTTGGGTTATGTCATTGAAAGGCATTTCAAATATATAGGAATAATAGGCGAGCCAATTTTGGACGAGCATCAACAAAAGCTAATTGAAGAGAAAAGACAAGAATTTGAAAATCAAAGCAAGCAGCAAGATGCGTTTGTAAATACTGAATTCCCAGAAGGCTCGAAGCTATGCGGGCAATGCAATACTGTTGCAATGGTTCTCATGGATGGTTGTGAAACTTGCTTGAATTGTGGTTACTCAAAGTGCGGATAGAGAATAGAGTATAAAAATGAAGATGCCACTTTCAGAAATCATTGATCGATACACCATTACATTGCTCAAATCAGAGAGGACCGATGAGGATGTTTCTGAAGAACTAACTGCATATAAAAAAGAAATTCCAGATGGCGACACTGTTAATACATTCATAGATAGAATGTACGAAATCAATGGAAAAATATGGGATACAGAAGGGGACATCAGAAGAGGCGTAGATATGCCACTTGAAGAGGTGGGAAGGCTTGCATTAATTGTGAGAGACCTTAATCAGATCAGAAATGGCATCAAGGGCGAGATTGTCGATGAGTTTGCTGAAGGCTTCAAAGAAATTAAAGTTAATTATAGAAAAGTCGATTACGGAAGATCTGAATAATTAATCAGCAGATCCTTTTATTCCTCAATAAAAAACTAGTTTGGTAATCATTCAGCGATTATCATGGCATGATGCTCACTACTAAGATATCGCGCTTTTTCTACGATATATTCACGTATCTGGTGTCACCCTTATTGATCTTGCATTTGATTTTTAGATCAATATCTGATCAAAGATATATCGATAGAATTGGTGAGAGATTTGGATTTTATGAGAAAGAGAACAATCATGATTCGATTTGGATCCATGCTGTTTCGTATGGCGAGGTCAATGCAGCTCAATCACTGGTAAGATCATTATTGGAAGAGAATCCAGGCCATAAAATAATCTTCACATGTACGACACCAACTGGTTCGGCTTTAATAAAGGATTTATTCGATGATCATGTCAGCAGTGTTTATCTTCCATATGATTTGAAGGGTCCTGTAAAGAGATTTTTCAAATGGGCTAAACCAAAAATTGCAATCATCATTGAGACAGAAATTTGGCCAAATATTTATCATTATTGTGGTAAAAGAGAAATTCCTTTGATTCTAGCAAGTGCATGCATATCTGATGATTCAATGAAGAAGTACTCTATTCTTTTTGGATTATTCAAAGATAGTGTTTCTCAAGGCATAGTTGTTGCAGCTCAGTCCGACGAGGATGCTCAGAAATTTATATCATTAGGCGCAAAACAAGAGAGAACATTTGTTACTGGAAATTTGAAATTTGATACAGAGATCAATCTTAATTCATCCATAGAGATAGATTTGTTCAAAAATAAATTTATGGGTCAAAGGTTCTCTTGGACTGCTGGGAGTACACATGAAAGAGAAGAAATAGAAGCCATAAGAGCCCACAAGTCTATAAAAGATAAAATACCCAATGCTCTTTTAATTCTGGCCCCAAGAAAACCAGAAAGATTCCATGATGTTTCTAAAATTCTAGATCAAAGTGGTTTGAGTTATTGCAAATGGTCAGAAAGCAAAGAAAAGAAGATCTATTCAGATGTTTTACTTGTTGATACGCTTGGTGATCTCCTTTTCTTTTATTCTGTTAGCGATGTCTCATTTGTTGGAGGAAGCTTATTTGACATTGGCGGCCATAATTTAATTGAGCCAGCAATATTGATGAAACCAATTCTTACAGGTCCTAAGCTAGATAATGTTCAAGAGATTGCAGATCAGTTCCGATCAAATCAAGCCATCATTATAGTTAGCAATCATAAAGATCTATCGAACTCTATTATTGATTTATCAGATGATAAAGAAAGATGTAATGAAATGACTAGTAATGCCAAGCAAGTTATTGAGAAAAATAAGGGCTCAAAACAGAAGATTTTACAGTTAATCCAACCACTTATAGAGCTACATTAGCCAGCCATTAATTTGTTCCAAATCTTGAACATTCAATGTTCCTGCGGCTTGTTTGAGTTTCAGAATATTTAAAATATAGTCATATTTACTGATCGCTAGATTTTTCTGAGCTGAGAAGAGTCTTCTTCTCGCATCCAAAACATCGACAGTTGTTCTTGTTCCTACTTCATATCCAGCCTCTGTGGCCTGCAAGGCTGTAGCCGATGACATCACTGATTGCTGAAGGGCTTTTACAGTTGCAATCCCAGAGATAACACCTAGGTATGAGTCTCTTGCAACTTTTGTTGTTTCTCTTGCAACCCGCTCAAGTTTTTCCTTCGAGGCTCTATGCCTAGCAACAGCTTGCTTAACTCTCGATCTAACTTGACCACCGCTGTATAGTGGAAGTGTCATTTGTATTCCTACTCCCTCATTGATATTTTCGGAGTCAGCTGGGCTCAAGGCTCCTCCACTATCAGATCTAAAACTATCTGTGTCAGTATCTCTTCTTGCTGCTTGGACACCAATGGTTGGAAGATGCCCACTTCTTTGTATCTTAATCTCACTTTTCGCAATCTCTACACCGACTTCAGCAGACATGAGACTCAAGTTCTGCTCTAAAGATGTATCAACCCAGTCATTTTCTCTTTGAGGGTTTGGCATGATCAATGGGAGATCATTGCCAGGTTTTTTTAGCTTGCCTGGATAGCTATCCGTGATGGATCTCAAGGACTCTTTTGCAGTGGCTAAGCTTCTTTTTGCAATGATTTCATTGGCAATCGATTGATCATAAGCAGCTTGTGCTTCTTGAACATCTGTAATTGCAATTAAGCCGACTTCAAATCGTTTTTGAGCTTGATCCAATTGTTTTTCAATTGATTGTCTAGCAGCTTGTTCAGCTTCAAGCGTATCCTCTGCAGCCAAAATATTAAAATATGCCGATGCTACTCTGATGATTAGATCTTGCTCTGCAGCCAGATAATCAACCTCTGCTTGAGCAACTGTCTTATTTGCTTTTCTGAGGTTCATCCAGACACCATAATCAAAAATCGTCTGCCTAAGTGTAATATCCCATTGAAGAGTTTCTGATTCTTGAATGAAGTCAGTATTACTAGTTATTACGGTTTCATCTCCTGTGATTGGATTGATGAATTTTTGTTGAAACGTGCTTTGACCATTGACATCACTGTCTGAAAAAGTTGCTGAGCTGCTCAGCTGCGGAAGAATGAGGCTTCGTGCTTGAGGCTTGCTCTCTATAATGGCTTCTTTGTTTGCCAAAGCTTCTTTTATGAAAGGATCATTGATGGTTGCCAATTGATATATTTCTATCAATGAAGCACTTTTGGCACCTAAGCCAAAGGTCAGGAATAAGAGAGGAACTATTACTGCTTTTCTCATGCGACTACTTTCGTAATTCATTTAAATTTAGATTGACCTAATACATCAGGAAGAGGAGTGTTTTTTAACATTTTATCCTCTCCCATGATGTAACGAATTGTAACCCTCTTTTTTGATTCAAATATGAATCAATGATGAATTAGAGAAGAGGGATTAACAACAGTGCAACAATATTGATGATTTTGATCAATGGGTTGATAGCGGGACCAGCGGTATCCTTATATGGATCTCCGACTGTATCACCTGTGATTGAAGCATTGTGTGCCTCAGATCCTTTACCACCACAATGACCATCTTCGACGTATTTTTTTGCATTATCCCAAGCACCACCACCAGTGGTCATTGAAATTGCAACAAATATTCCAGTAACAATCGTACCAATCAAGAGTCCACCAAGTGCTTTAATTCCACCATCTTCTGGCATCATAATATTCATCAGCACAGCCAATACAACCGGTACAAGCACTGGCAGTATTGAAGGGATTATCATTTCCTTGATGGCAGCTTTTGTTAATAGGTCAACACAGTTAGAGTAATCAGGCTTACCTGTGCCTTCCATAATGCCAGGGATTTCCTTAAATTGTCTGCGAACCTCAGTTACGACTGAGCTGGCCGCTCTACCAACAGCTTCCATCGCGAGAGCGCCAAACAGATATGGCACCATCCCGCCAACAAATAGACCAATGATTACAGCAGGATCGTTGAGCATGAATTGAACGGTTTTACCTTCAGATTCTAAGTTTGCAGTAAAGTCAGCAAATAATACCAGCGCAGCAAGACCCGCTGAACCAATTGCATAACCCTTTGTTACAGCTTTTGTTGTATTTCCAACTGCATCTAATGGATCTGTGATACCTCTAATTTCAGAGGGTAATTCTGCCATTTCAGCAATACCACCTGCATTATCAGTAATGGGACCAAATGCATCCAAAGCTACAATCATTCCAGTTAGAGACAACATTGATGTTGCAGCAATAGCAATCCCATAAAGACCACCTAAAGCATAAGCACCCCAGATACTCAAACAAACTGCCAGTACAGGAAGAGCTGTTGACTTCATCGAAACCCCAAGTCCAGCAATGATATTGGTTGCATGTCCAGTAGTTGAAGCCTCAGCAATTTTTTGCACAGGACTATACTCAGTACTGGTATAGAATTCTGTTACCAATACCATAAAAGCAGTCAGGACTAATCCAATGATCGCAGACCAAAATAGGCCCATGTCCATTCCCATCATTCCGGTGATTGGGTAGAAAGCAATTGCAGCAAGTAAACCAGAGATAATCACACCCTTATAGAGCGCTCCCATGACACTGCCACCATCTTTCGCTTTAACAAATAATGCTCCGATTACAGAGGCAACAATTGATACCGCACCCAAAACAAGTGGATACATAACAGCATTAGTTGCTTCTGCACCACTGAAGACCAAACCGCCAAGCAGCATAGTAGCTATGATAGTTACTGCATATGTCTCAAAAAGGTCTGCTGCCATACCAGCACAGTCACCGACATTGTCACCAACATTATCTGCAATAACGGCAGGATTTCTCGGATCATCTTCTGGAATTCCAGCTTCAATCTTACCGACAAGGTCCGCACCTACGTCAGCACCCTTGGTGAAGATTCCTCCCCCAAGTCTTGCAAAAATAGAAATCAGAGAGCCTCCAAAAGCCAATCCGATTAATGCATGCAAACTGTCATCAACAGATACACCAGATGATGTAAGAATGAGGTAGTAACCTGCAATACTTAAAAGACCAAGACCAACTACAAGCAAGCCAGTAACTGCACCGCCTCTAAAGGCCATTGATAGTGCTGCATTCATTCCTTGGTGTGCAGCTTGAGCAGTTCTCACATTTGCTCTGACGGAAATACTCATGCCGATATATCCTGCTAAGCCTGAGAAAACAGCACCAATTGCAAAGCCAATTGCACTTGACCAACCAATTCCACTTATACCCAATAGTATAAATATGACCACTCCAACAATCGCAATTGTGGAATATTGTCTATTTAGATAAGCTTGAGCTCCTTCCTGAATCGCTCCAGCAATTTCTCTCATTCGATCATTGCCATCAGATTCCTTCATGATTTGGAGTGAAAAAACAACTCCACAAACAATTGCAACTATCGAAGCAGATAATGCAATCCATAATGCTTGACCTTCAGTCATCGTGTACTCCTCGTTTAATTCTTATATAGAAGTTTGTTAAAAATTTTTTGGATCATACCATAAATTTTGATTTTAGCCTCTTGGGAACGAGTTTATTTTTTAGTTCACAAAAGACAGGTAAACCATCCTTATAGGGTGGATAACCTTCTCCGCTAATTAATGGCATCATATATTCTTTACAGGCTTTGGTAATACCATAGCCGTTAGAGGTAAAAAATTTCTTAGGCATCATTTTTTCATTATTGGCAACTTTTGATAAATCCGTTGACCCAATTACCCATTTATAGGGTTTATTTGACTTTCGTACGATTGTCATCATTTTTGATTTTTCACCTTTTATGGCTGCTTTGACAGCCATTTCACCCACTGCATAAGCTTGTTTTAAATCGACCTCTGAAGAGAGATGCCTTGCAGATCTTTGAAGATAATCTGCGATTGCATAATGATATTTGTATCCGAGTGACTTTTTTATCATATCTGCAAGAACTGGAGCAACCCCGCCAAGTTGTTTGTGACCGAAGGAGTCTTTGCTTCCAGCATCTGCTAGGAATTTGCCATTTTTATATCTCGCTCCCTCACTTGCCACTATGACGCAATAGCCATTTTGCTTGACTGATTTATCAACATGCTTAAGAAAGTCTTTCTTTTCAAATGGAACCTCTGGAAAGAGAATAATATGGGGTGGATCATTTCTTTTCTTTGATATCAAGCCTCCCGCTGCGGCTATCCACCCTGCATGTCTCCCCATGACTTCTAATATAAAAACTTTGGTTGACGTTTCGGCCATCGAAAGAACATCAAGACTTGCTTCATTTGTTGAAACAGCAATGTACTTGGCAACTGATCCAAAGCCCGGGCATGTATCTGTAATCGGTAAATCATTGTCTATAGTTTTTGGAATCCCGATAGATGCAATTGGAAAACCCATCTCAGAGCCAATCTGAGAAACTTTATGCGCAGTATCCATTGAATCGCCGCCACCGTTATAAAAGAAATAACCAATGTCATGTGCTTTAAAGACCTCAATCAATCGCTCATATTCTCTTCGGTTTTCTTTTATTCCTTTCAGTTTGTATCTTGCAGAGCCAAACGCTCCTCCAGGCGTATATTTTAATAACTCAATTTGTCTTGTTGTTTCATAGCTTGTATCAATTAAATTTTCCTCAAGAGCTCCTAGGATCCCGTTCTTTCCTGCAAAAATTTTTCCTATCTGCTTTGGATATTTCCTTGCTGTTTCAATCACTCCTGCAGCACTTGCATTGATAACTGAAGTCACTCCTCCGGATTGTGCATAGAATGCATTCTTTGGCGCCA
>CETH01079213.1_pt1 | contig 11409 bp, 9 predicted proteins | sample 361461 | NCBI WGS metagenome assembly CETH01 (sample SAMEA2622695, study PRJEB7988) | marine metagenome | isolation source: saline water (ENVO:00002010), including
AATTGTCTTTATGAAAAAGGGTCGATTAATTCGGCCCTTTTTTATTTCTGTAAAAAATGAAATATAATTATTTATCATGATGTCTTTATTTTTAAAAAATTTTTTATTATTTTTTATCTTATACGTATTTTCGCTAGTTTCGTTTCTTTATCCTCAATGTGATGGAGATACAATGTATGTTGAATTGTGGGATAGTTGCTATCATCGTATTAGTACTAGAGAGCTATTTTATCCATATGCAGGCTTAGAAGGTGATATTCCTTTTGAGATTACATTATTTCCTGAGATGCAAAGAATTATTTTACCAGGCAATAATTTAACAGGAGAAATTCCAGATCCTATAGGTGATCTTTATAATTTACAAGTAATCGATGTTTCTAATAATCAGTTAGAAGGGGAGCTTCCTCCTAATTTTTGGAATTCAACCCGACTTGAACTTATTCTATTGCATAATAATAATTTTTCAGGAGAGATTAATAATTATAATTTACCTGATTTGATAACACTTAGAATACATGATAATAACTTTTCTGGATATTTTCCAGAGTCTATTGAAACTTCAAGTATATTATTTAGAATTCTTATTTATAATAATCAATTTTCAGGTTTGATTCCAGAGACTATTGGCAATTTGTCTAATTTAAATACTTTATCAATCTTTAATAATCAATTTTCAGGTTTAATTCCAGATGTTATTTGTAATTTAATAGATGAACAGGGGACAGCTGTTGTTTTAGAAAATAATCAATTATGCCCCCCGTATCCTGAATGTTTATACGAAGGACAAATTGGCTTTCAAATGACCTCTTCGTGCCAATTGTGTCCTGATATAGTAGGAGATTTTACACTTGATGGTGTTGTTAATGTTCTAGATGTTATTACATTGGTGAACTGCATTATTTCAGAAGTTGATGAATGTGATGTATGTTTTGACATGAATGAAGATCAAGTAATTAATATTATTGATATTGTGGCCTTAGTTAATCTTATTGTAGATAATTAATTGTATAGATTGTTACAGTTTGAAATAATAATTCTTTTGGGAATCATATTCATCGTTATTTAGATTGTAATTGTTTCATAATAACATATTGTATAAGGAAAATTTATATGTTTATTTATCGATTATTATTCTTTTTATTAGTTAGTTCTTTTGTATACATGGAAACTCACTCAGTATCTATTGATGTGTTAGAGCAAAATCAAGATTTCGTTATTTTACATTACACTATCAATGATTATGATATTAGTAATATATCTATTAATGATGAAAATTTTAATAAAATAGTATTAGATGGAGAACCCAATTTACTTATTCAGGGTCACCCAGAACTACCTCATGTTAATCGCTCATTAATTATTCCAGATAATAAAAGTTCACGTATTGAAATTATTAGCTATGAATACTCATTAATCAATAATATGGATATTGTCCCATCAAAGGGCAATATTAAGCGAAATATTGATATAAATAGCATTCCTTATGAAAAAGGATTTATCTATGATAAAAATGCATTTTTTCCTTCAAATTTGGCAGAATTACATAATCCATATATATTGAGAGACTTTAGAGGGCAAGTTGTTCAATTTAACCCATTTCAATTTAATCCAGTAACACAAGAATTAAAAGTATATGAAAATATGATAATAAAGATTCATTTTGATGGTACAAATGCTATGAATTTGTATTTAAATCGTAATGAAAATAAAAAATTGATTTTTGATTATAACAATCTTTATATGGATCATTTTTTAAATTACAATACCTATCAAACACGTTATAATCCAATTTCAGAAGATGGAGAAATGCTTGTTATTTGTTATGATTCTTTTTGTGACGAAATGCAGGATTTTGTTGATTGGAAAAATCAATCAGGTATTAAAACAACATTAGTTCCTAAATCAGATGCAGGTAATAATGCTTCATCCATTGGTAATTATGTTGAAAGTTTTTATAATTCTCATGATTTAACATATTTATTATTGGTTGGAGATAAAACACAAATTCCAACTTTTGATATTGGTAATGGATGGAGTAGTGGAGAATCAGATATTTCATATGCATATATTTCTGGCAATGATTCGTATCCAGAATTTTTTGTTGGTCGTTTTGCAGCACAAAACACAGGCCATGTACAAACACAGGTACAAAGAACAATAGAATATGAGTTGTCTCCTCAAATGAATGCAGATTGGTATACAAGAGGATTGATGATTGCTTCAAATGAGGGAGCGGGTAATGGGCATGATGGTGGTGAATCTGATTGGGAGCATGCACAAAATATGCGAGATGATCTTCTTGATTATACATATACAGATATTGATGAAATGTATGATGGATCTCATGGTGGAGAAGATAGTAGTGGTCCTCCCTCAGATACAATGGTTAAAAATGCTATAAATTCAGGGTTAGGTATTATTCATTATACGGGTCATGGTGATACAGATGTTTGGGTTACGTCTAATTTTAATACAGGTGATGTTAATGCGTTGACAAATACTAATGAGCTTCCATTTATTTGTACAGTAGGGTGTAAAAGTGGTGATTTTGGTGGAACATGCTTAGGTGAAGTATTTACTTATGCAACACATAATAATGAGCCAACAGGAGCTATTGCAACATTTATGTCAACAATATATCAATCATGGGCTCCACCTATGGAAGCACAAGATGAGATGGTTGATATTTTGGTAGAAAATTATTCAAATAATAGAAAGTATACTTTTGGTGGAATTTCTTGGAATGGATGCTTGAAAATGAATGATGCTTATGGATCAGATGGTGCGACTGAAACAAATCATTGGACTTTATTTGGAGATCCTAGTGTATCAATAAGGACTGAAGCACCAATGACAATTTCAATTAACCATTCAGGCCAATATGATCCAAATGATGGAGCCTATGAAGTTATTCTTGATAACGCTTATGATAATGTTAAGGCCACATTGTCAAATGATGGACAAATTTTAGGAACAGCATATGGAGAAGGTAATTTTGCAGTAGTGGTACTGGAAGAAGATGTTTCTAATTTAGATAGCATGACTTTAACTATAACAGGATATAATATTGTTCCTGTTGTAGAAAGTGTGCAATTAGGAGAATCATGTCCTGGATATTCACTTGGAGATTTAAATGGAGATTCTCAAACTAATGTATCAGATATTGTTATGCTTGTTAATATTATATTAGGAGTTTCTTCTCCAGATGAATGTCAAGAAGAATATAGTGATTTAAATGGAGATGGAAATCAAAATGTGTCAGATGTTGTAATGCTAGTTAATCTTATTTTAGGAAATTAATTTAAAGTATTTCATTTTTAATTTTCATCATATACTTATAAGCACTATCATATGTGTTCTCAATTTTTTCATCAAGTATGGCTGTTTCAATTTCACCCTTAATTTTACCAATTTCTTTTCCTTCTTTTAGAGATAATAATTTCATGATTTGATTGCCATCAATAGGACATTTAAATGCTTTCATTTCATCCCTCATTTTAACATCCTGCATCAAGAATTCAACACGTTCAAAATTTTTGAGATATTGTTTAATTTTTTTAGAATTTTTAGTTGTAATATCTGCCCGGCATAAAATCATTAAGTCATCTAGATTTTCTTGCGCTTCAAACATAACCCGCCTTACAGCTCGATCTGTAATGTTCTTTTTTGCTAATGCAATAGGTCGTAAATGTAGTTTTGTTAAAATCATTAAATAATCTCTTAATTCATTGGATAATTTCATGCGCTTTGCAACGGTCCTAATCATTCTTCTACCAATTTCTTCATGCCCATGAAAGGTCCATCCTTTATTTTTATAATATTTTTTTGTTTGAGGTTTGGCAATATCGTGAACTAATGCTGCAAATCTAATCTTCATTTTATCTGTTAAATTTGCTGCATTATCTACCACTTCTAATGTATGAATAAAAACATCTTTATGTGAATGTCCATTAACCACATCAACTCCAGGCATAATATCTAATTCAGGAAATATATATTTTAATAAATCAACATCCTTTAATAAATAAAATCCAATGCTTGGTTTATCAGTTTTTAAAATTTTAATAATTTCAGCAGTAATTCTCTCCCAAGATATGATTTTAATTCTTTTAATTTGTTTTTTTATTCCTTCTAAAGTTTCAGAATCTATTTTAAAATTAAGTTGTGTCGCAAATCGGATTGCGCGCAAAATTCTTAAAGGATCATCACTAAAGGTTACATTAGGTTCTAATGGTGTTTTTATAATTCCATTATTTAAATCTTGTAATCCTTTATATGGGTCAATTAATTTGCCAAAATTGTTTTTATTCAATGAAACAGCCATGGCATTAACTGTAAAATCTCTTCTAGATAAATCTTCAATTATATTTGTTGGTATAACTTCTTTTGGTTTTCTAGAATTTTCATTATACGATTCTGTTCTTGCTTGGGCAATTTCTATTTCAAAATCTTTATAAGGGATTCTATATGTTTGAAATTTATCAAATGGAACAACTTTGTGTACATTAAGTTTTTTTGATAATAATTGTGCAAATTTATTTGCATCTTTTGTAACGACTAAATCCAAATCAACAGTTTTTTTATTAATCAAACAATCTCTAACATATCCTCCAACAATGTATGAATCAATTTTTTCTTTCTGACTTATTTCAGAAGCTTCATTGATGATAATTTGATGAGATTTATTTTTTAGAATTAATTTAGATATATCTGACATTTTAAAAATTATTATAAAATAGCTTTTATTAACTTCCAATTTACAATAATTTTATATTTAAATTAATCTTATTTTATTATAAAATATATCTAATTAATTGATGGCAAATAACGATACTAAATATATTTTTGTTTTTGGTGGAGTCTTATCTGGCTTAGGGAAAGGTATCGTTGCTTCTTCATTGGGCTATCTTCTTAAATCTTTAGGATTCAAAATTACAATTCAAAAATTAGATCCATATTTGAATGTTGATCCAGGAACAATGAATCCATACCAGCATGGTGAAGTATTTGTTCTTGATGATGGATCTGAGACAGATCTTGATTTAGGACATTATGAACGTTTTATTGATGTTAACTTATCTAGAGAAAATACAACATCTTCAGGTCGTGTATATTGGGATGTCTTAGAAAGAGAGAGAAGAGGAGATTATTTAGGGCAAACAATACAAGTGATTCCTCATATTACTGATGAAATAAAAAGAAGAATTCAATTAGTTAATAATAGAAATCAATATGATGTTGTTATTACTGAAGTAGGGGGTACTGTAGGAGATATTGAAGGTCAACCATTTTATGAATCTATTAGACAATTAATATTAGAATTGGATAAACAAAATTCATTAGTCATCCATACAACATTATTGCCATTTATTCATGCTGCTGGAGAAGTAAAGACAAAGCCCACACAACATAGTGTAATGAGATTAAGAGAAATTGGTTTGGAGCCTGATATGCTTATCTGTAGAACAGAAAGCACACATCATTTAGATCAAAAATTAAAAATGAAATTAGGCTTGTTTTGCAATGTCAGACCAAGCTATGTTTTTGAATCTCCAGATGTTGACAGCATTTATGAAATTCCTATTGTGCTCAATAATCAAAAATTTGATAACGCTGTTTTAAGAGCACTTCATATTAGAAAAAAACACGCTCATATAAATATTAAATCATTAAAACAGTCAATTAAAAAATATAAAAATTCAAAGAATTCTATAACTATTGCTATGTCTGGTAAATATAATGGTTTGCATGATGCTTATAAAAGTATATTAGAAGCTTTTGTTCATTCAGGAATAGAAAATGGAGTTAAGGTCAATGTTAAGTGGATTGATAGTGAAAAAATAGAAAAATACAAAAATTTAGATAGAGCTTTTAAAGATGTAGATGGAATTTTAATACCAGGAGGTTTTGGAGACAGGGGAATTGAAGGTAAAATTTTATCATCTAAATATGCTCGTGAAAATAAAATTCCCTTTTTTGGTATTTGTTTAGGACTTCAATGTGCAGTTATTGATTTTGCTAGGCATCAGTGTGATTTTAAAAATGCTAATAGCACAGAATTTGTCAAACGTTTAAAATATCCAGTTATTGATATTATGAGAAAACAGAAAAAAATAAAATCTAAAGGTGCGACAATGCGTTTAGGGAGTTATTCTTGTTCTGTTTATAGCAAGACAAATGCACATAAAGCGTATAGAAAAAGAAAAATTAATGAAAGACATCGTCATCGATACGAGGTTAATAATCAATATGTAAAATTAATGGAAAAATCAGGTTTGATTATTAGCGGAGTAAATAAAAAATTAAATTTAGTAGAAATGATAGAAGTTAAAAATCATCCTTGGTTTGTAGGAGTTCAATTTCATCCTGAATTAAAAAGTCGCATAGGTAAGGCGCATCCATTGTTTAAAAATTTTATTTCTGCTGCTATTGCATATAATGATAGAAAATAATCTCCATAATTTGATTCAAGATATTAAGTTAATTGTTACTGATGTTGATGGAGTATTGACAGATGGAAAAATTTTAATAGATTCTAATGGTGTTGAAAGTAAATTTTTTAATGTAGAGGATGGCACAGGATCTGCATTAGCTCGCTATGCAAATTTGCCTATTGCTTTAATCTCTGGAAGATATTCTAAGAGCACAGAAATCAGATCTAAGGAACTTAATATTAAACATTGTTTTCAAGGTTGTTTGAATAAAGTAGAAAAGATAGATGAGTTATTGAAAATTTATTCTTTAGATTATCATGAGATTGCATATATAGGCGATAGTTTAGTTGATATTCCTGTTATGAAAATAGTGGGATTCCCTATTACAGTTCCTAATTCTCATCCATTAAATAAAAAATATGCTTTGTATGTTTCAGAAAAATCAGGTGGAGATGGAGTTTTATTTGAAGTTGTTGAAAAAATATTGATGGTCCAGGATAGATATGATGATGTTATGACAAAAATGAAAAAAGATGTATTTGAATCTTAGGATATTATTATTTTTAGTATGTGTTTTAATTCTTTCTTGCAATGAATCTAATCAATTGAGTTCTGAATCAATATATAATTTTGCAGATAATCAAATTTTAGGAAATCCAATCATAGCAGAAATATCTGAAGGAGAAAAACTGTCATATGTAATTGAATGTGATTCACTTGTTAATTTAAAAGAAAACATTTTATTATTTAATAATGTAAACATCCAGATATTTAATGATATGAATGAGCATATTACGGATTTGTTTTCAGATAAAGCAACAATTATAGGCAGATCTCAAGGCGTTGAAAGCAATCAAACGTATAATTTTAATAAGGGTGATATGGTTGCAGAAGGGAATGTTGAAATTATTTCAATTCTAAATAATTATAGATTGAAGACTGATAGAATTAAGGTGTATAATAGTAATAAATGTAATATTTTAATAGATGATGATGAGCGAATAGAGTTAATAAGAGAAAATGATATATTAAATGGTTTTGGCTTTAAATCAGATTGCGAAATGAAAGTTTGGCATATTAACAAGCCATCAGGAACTATTGAAAAAGGAGTAGATGAATGATAGATTATCAAAAGCTTAGTGCATCCAATCTTTGTAAAGCTTATGGTAAAAGAATGGTTGTGAACAATGTTTCTTTAGATGTCGCTAGAGGTGAAGTTGTTGGCCTTTTAGGTCCTAATGGGGCAGGAAAAACAACATCTTTTTACATGATAACAGGTATGATTCCTCCATTATCTGGAGAAATTTTTTTAGATTCTTCTAATATTACCAATATGCCAATGTATAAAAGAGCTCAAAATAAAATTGGATATTTAGCTCAAGAACCATCAGTGTTTACTAAGCTCACAGTAGAGGATAATATTAATTTAGTATTAGAGACAATGAATTTAACAAATCAAGAAAGAAAAGATAGGCTAGAGGCATTGCTGGAAGAGTTTTCTATTGCGCATATACGAAAAAGTAAGGCATTTGTTTTATCTGGTGGAGAAAGAAGACGGACTGAGATTGCTCGTTGTTTAGTCACGAATCCCAATTTTATATTACTTGATGAACCATTTGCAGGTATTGATCCTATAGCTGTAGAAGATATTCAAAAAATTATTAAAAATTTAAAGGATAAAAATATAGGCATTTTGATTACAGATCATAATGTTAGGGAAACGTTAACTATTACTGATCGTTCATACCTTTTATATAATGGACAAATTTTAAAATCAGGTTCTACAAATGAATTGATTAATGATGAAGAAGTTAAAAAGCTTTATTTGGGATCAAAGTTCAAAATGGATATTGATGAAGAATCCTAAATTTATTCAGATTCAAGATCAAAAGCAGAAACTAAATCCTCAGCAAATTTTAGATGCTAATATTATGCAATTAAATTCAGGACTTCTTGAAAAACGTATTATAGAAGAATTAGAAAAAAATCCAATGTTGGAAATAGAAGATGAAGATGAGAAACAAGATGATTTTGATGGTACCAGGAGATCGGTAAAATCATACTCTAATCACGAATCTATTGACATTGAGCATGCATCTAGTATAAGTTTTTTAGAAGATTTTAATGCACAATTAATTGATGTAAATGCTACAGAAAAAGAACTTGAAATTGCAGAATACATATTGGGAAATATAGATGATGATGGTTATTTGTCTATTGATTCTATTCTTATTGCAGATAAGTTGAATATAGCAGAATCTGAAATTGAGAATGTAATTAAAAAAATTCAATATTTAAATCCTCCTGGAATTGCCTCAAAAAATATTTCTGATTGTTTGTTGTGTCAATTGAAATATTATTACCCAGATGATATTTTGTCGTATGAAATTTTATCTAATTATTTTAATGATTTTGTTAATCATAATTATGATAAAATAATTAAAAAGATAAATTGCAATGAAAATGATTTCAAGAATAGTTTGAATGTTATATCTTCTTTAAATCCTAAGCCAGGATCTATATATTCATCAGATGTTAGTGAATATATTCAGCCTGACATCATTTTAAATAAAAATAAAAATGATTGGGATATTATTATTAATAATAGCTTTTTACCAGAACTTGTTATTAATAAAAATTATGAGAAATTACTTCAAGATAGCAATACTAAAAATGACACGAAAATTTTTTTAAAACAAAAATTAGATACAGCAAAATGGTTTGTGTCTGCGATTTTCAATCGATATAACACGATTAAAAATGTAATGAAAACAATTATAGATTTACAGCCATCTTATTTTAATTTTGATGATAGAAGTTTATCTCCCATGAGCTTGAAAGATGTTGCAGATGAAATTAATATGGACATATCAACTATTAGCAGATCGACAAAGGGAAAATATGTTCAGCTTCCATGGGGGTGTATTGAACTTAAAACCTTGTTTTCTGAAAGTATTCAAATGAAAGATGGCTCACATGTTTCAAATACAATTGTTAAAAACAGAATTAGAGATATAGTATCTTTTGAAGATAAGCAGAAACCTTTAAATGATTCTCAAATTGCAGATGTCTTAAATAAAGAAGGATATATTGTAGCAAGAAGAACAGTTGCGAAATATAGAGAATCTTTAAAAATATCTGTTTCGAGATTAAGGAAAAATATTTTATAAATAATTAATAAGGAATAAATAATGAATAAAGATTTTTTACATGTTGATGATTTAAGTAAAGATGATTTTTTTGAAGTCATAGAAAAAACAAAATGGATTAAGCGCAAGTTTAAGGAAGATGGATCTGTGTCAATCATGAGGGGTAAAACAATGGCAATGATTTTTGCTAAGCCTTCAGCTAGAACTAGAGTATCTTTTGAAACAGGTTTTTTTAGATTGGGAGGACATGCATTGTATTTAGGACCTAATGATATAGGCATAGGAAAAAGAGAATCTGTTGCAGATATTGCTAGAGTGTTAAGCCGTTTTAATGATGTTATTATGGCTAGATTATTTAAACATGAACATATATTAGAATTGGGAGAACATGCATCTGTCCCAGTAATAAATGGTTTAACAGATTATAATCACCCCTGTCAAATTATGGCAGATATTTTTACTATTATGGAACATAAAGATGATGTTAGTAATATTAAAATATCCTATATAGGAGATGGAAATAATATTGTTCATTCATGGCTAGAGCTGGCTATGGTAATTCCAATTAATTTTAATATTATTTGTCCTGAAAATTTCAAGCCTAATATGGATTTGTTTAATAAAGTAAAAACAATGAATTTATCTAAAGTCTCTATTAACCATGATCCGTATCAATCGATTAAAAATTCTGATATTGTTTATACTGATGTTTGGGCTTCAATGGGTCAAAAGGATGAGGCAGATGAAAGAAGAAGAGCGTTTAAAGATTTTCAGGTTAATTCATCGTTGATGTCTGCTGCTGGCTCCCAATCTTTGTTTATGCATTGTTTGCCGGCAGAAAGAGGAGTAGAAGTAACAGATAATGTTTGTGATTCTAATCAGTCAATTATTTTTAATCAGGCAGAAAATCGTATGCATGCACAAAATGCAGTAATTTTAAATTTATTTAAATAAACTTTATTTTTCATCTTATCCTGACATATATTCTAATTATTGTGCTTTGTATCACAAATAAATAATAGATATGATTCTAATTTATAGTGTCAAATCAGATTTTAGGGTAATAAAACATGACAAAAGATAACAAAAAATGTAACAAAATGTTAAAATGTACTTGATATTTAATGTAAAAATTATTATTTTTGTTCTCGGATTATTGTGCGGAAGTAATAATCGAAGATTTGATATTTTATGTTTTCTTGACAGAGTTTAGCTGATTTCATGTAGGAATTGGCAAGGGTATGTATACCCCAATTTTTTTAATTTTTTAGGAGGAGTTATGAGAAAAATACTAAAGAAGGTTTCAAATTTAACTTTAAATAATTTTTTGGTAGTTTTATTTTTCAACTTATCTTTTTTAGTTGCTAATGATGTCTCTATTTCATTGGGCAATTTAGATACAAACAATCAAACCGTAGATATTTTATATGATTTTGATTCAGATGTTGCATCATTTCAGTTTGATGTTTCTGGCTTATCAGGTTTATCATATACCGGTGGAGATGCTGTTGATAGTGGAATTAATTTTATTACGCTGGGATCAAATGGTACAATTGTTGGATATTCATACCCAATATCAACAATTCCTTCTGGTTCAGGAACATTATTAAGTCTTTCATATTCAGGGACAACAGCTGATGAGGCTTGTTTATCTATGGGGCTAGGAACAATTACTGACTCAAGTGGTAATGATTACTCTGTTTCAAGCACAGGAGATTGTTTATGCCTTATTAATGTAGATTGTAATAATGTATGTGGTGGTACTGCAACAGCAGATGCATGTGGAACATGTGATTCAGATTCTTCAAATGATGTTGGAGATACTG
>CETH01047279.1_pt1 | contig 11407 bp, 11 predicted proteins | sample 361461 | NCBI WGS metagenome assembly CETH01 (sample SAMEA2622695, study PRJEB7988) | marine metagenome | isolation source: saline water (ENVO:00002010), including
TTTCCTGATATTTTAAAATCATATCATAAAAATAAACATTACATGATTGCACAATAGCACTTTTCAAATCTATTTCGCCATGCCCATCTTCTTTCCAACATCTAAAAATTTTGGGGTTGCCAGGATTACTTTGATCCTCAAGTTCAAATTTTCCATTACAAAAAATACTTTCCTTTAATGGAATTAATTGTTGATCCATAAACATAATTGAAGTAACTAACTTATATAGAGAACCTGGAGGATATTTGCCTTGAGTTGCTCGATTAACTAAACGTTTTTCTTTTTTCCATTTTTCCCATTCCTCTTTTTTGAGAGGGCCTATAAATTGTGATAAAGAATAATCAGGTGCACTAGCCATTGCTAAAATGTCTCCATTTTTTGGATTCATACATATTATAGAACCTTTATGTGTATCTATTAAGTTTTCTATAAGCACTTGAAGGTTATAATCAATTGTTAAGTATATATCTTGCCCTGGAATAAAAGGAATACTTTTATTTTTATCTATACCTAAATCTTTACCAAAAGTATTGATAACATGGTATTCGATACCTTTCTTACCCCTCAATTCTTTTTCATAAACTTTCTCAATACCACTGATGCCTATTATGTCATTAATACCATAAAAACCTCCTGGATATACTGAATCTTTTTTTACCGGTCTAAGATAACCTAATACATGGGACAACCTTGGTGAATCTTCGTAAAATCTTGATGGGTTACTTGAAAAAATTAATCCTGGAAAATTATTCTTATGTTCACTTAATAAAGCTTTTGTTTTAAAATCAATGAAATTAATTATATTTATAGGTTTATATTTATTTATACTACTATTTTTATTTTTATCTATTATTAATGAAAAGGAATTCTTATCTATTAATAATTTAGATCTCTTATCTGCTGAATAAATAATTTGATAAAATAAATCAATGTTAAAAGAATTATTATAATGATTTGGATATATCTTAAGTGAAAAAGAGCTTCTGTTTGCAACTATTATTTTACCATCTCTATCATATATAATGCCTCTTGGTGGAATTGATTTTATTTTGGTAAAATTGTTCTTTGAAGCTGACTCAATAAATTGATCTTTTATTATAACTTGAATATAAAAATATCGTGAAATTATAATTAGAAAAATAAATAAAATTATATTTATAATTCTTTTTCTTTTATTAGAATTTGTTTTTTTAGAATATTTCAATCCTTTTTAAACCTCTTATTAAAAATTATTTTAAATGCAAATAAAATGAAAATTGTAATTATAGATTGTATCAATGCAAACTGAAAATAAAAAGAATATGATTCAGAATACTTTAAAAAATAATTAATAAAAAAATAAATAAAGATTAAGCATAATATATATATGTATTTAATATTTTTATTTTTATAAATTTTTATTTTGATTAATAGGTATGCAAAAAAAAGCGTTATTAGCGTTAAGAATCCTAAATAATTAGACTGTGTTAAAAAATCTTTAAACAAACCAATACTAAATCCTAATAATAAAATTCTTGAATCAGTTAAATGAAAAGAATTTACTATTATCATGATTAATAAAAAATCTGGAGAAATATTAATAGAAGCATAATTAATTGATGGGAAATAAAAATATAATATTAATAAAAATAAATTTATCATTAATTATTGAATAATAAATACATTGCTTATAGAATTTAAATCAGCCAAAATTTCAACTTTAATATATAATTCATGTTCATATCTTCTATTTTGAATCTCAATAATTTTAGCCACCGGAATGTTTTCAGGGTAAATATTAGAATCTTGAGTAGTATAAAAAATATCACCTATCTTTAATAAGTTTTCATCACGCTTTGGAACAGATTCAATAATACCTAATTTTCCACTTTTATATGAAAATTGACCAAAAACATTTTTATCTGTTTTTACATAAACATGAAAGTTCCTATCAGATATTTTATGAACTTCCGTTTTTGATTCTGTACTATACCAAGTTTTTCCAACTAAATTTCCATCATAATTAATAACAGCTTTAGATTTTTTTAATATTCCATCATTAAAACCAACATTTATGTTAAATATATGTGTGGATTTTGACATTGAATGATTTATTACTTTAGCAGGAATAAATTTATAATTAGGAATTAATTTATTTAATTTCTTATCATAATCACGGTAAGTATTGATAATCCTAATTCTTTGTTTTAAGTTTAAATTTTCTTGACTTATTTTTTTTATTTCTAAAATTAAAGAATCATTTTTTGATTCAATAAATGATAAATTATTAAATGTTTGTTTTGGCGAGAAAATAATTGAAAAAAAGTTGGATATATGAATTCTAAAATATTGGAATTCATTAATGTTTTTACTAAAAAATAATATTACTGACAAAAAACAACATGCTATAAATACAATGACATTTTTATTTATAAAAAAAAATTTTTTTCTCATAAAGTAAAATTATACCATAATCAAAATTTTATCGTTTATATATTTTTTAATATCACTAATCACAACACCAGTTCCCTTAACTATAGATAACAAAGGGTCTTCAGAAACAAAAACAGGTAAATTAGTGCGATTTCTTATATATACATCTAAACCATCTAAAAGCGCACCTCCGCCTGTTAAAATAATACCATTTTCCTTAATATCAACAGCATGTTCAGCAGGAGTTTGGTCTAATGCTTGTCTTATTGCATCTGATATTTGTGATACTGAATGACTTAAAGCCTTAGTAATTTCATCTTTAGATATAGTAATTGTTTTTGGAATTCCATCCATAACACTTTTACCTGTAACTTCAATATTAATTCTATCTTCACTTCTATCTATTATAGCAGATCCAGCCTCTTCTTTAATTTTTTCAGCCATTTTGAGTCCAATTTGAAGTTGATGATTATCATGAAGCCAATCTTTAATCGCAGTTGTTTGTTTATCTCCCGCCATACGAATTGCTTTTAAAGAAACAACTCCATTTAATGCAATTACCGCTATCTCTGTTGTTCCACCACCAATATCTACAATCATATGCCCAGTAGATGAAGAAACATCAATACCTAATCCTATGGCAGCTGCCATAGGTTCAGTAATAAGATAAACTTCTTTAGCACTTGAATTTTCAGCAGCTTCTTTTACTGCTCTTTGTTCAAGAGAAGAACAACTCGAAGGAATGCATATTACTATTCTAGGTCTCACAAAATTACCAATATTAATCTTTTTTATAAAAGTTTGAAGCATTTCAGTAGCCAAATCAAGATCAGAAATCACCCCATCCTTTAAAGGTCTTTCTACAATTATTCCACTAGGATTTCTTCCAAGCATACTTTTTGCTTCAAGACCAACTGCCATAACTTTATCATTGACAGTATCTTTTGCAATTACTGATGGCTCATTAAGAACAATACCTTCATTCTTAATCCAAATTAAAGTATTTGCTGTTCCTAAATCAATAGCAATATCAGATCCTTTTAAAAAAGATAAACTTGTAAATAAAGATGAAAACATATTGATTCCTCAATTAATCCTAATGAAAAAATAATCGTTGTCCAGTAAAAATCATAGATACTTTTAATTTATCTGCCATTTTTATTATTTCTTGATCCTTAATTGAACCTCCAGGTTGTATAAAATGTTTTATTCCATGTTTACTTGCTAATTCTATACTATCTGAAAAAGGGAAAAAGGCATCTGATGCTAATATTGATTTTTTTAAATCAAATCCATTCTCAATACTTTTTTGAATAGCTATTTTTACAGAATCAACTCTAGACATTTGACCAGCTCCAACTCCTAAAATTTGTTTTTGATTAGCAATTACAATAGCATTAGATTTGACATACTTAACTATTTTCCAACCTAATTTTAAAGCATCAAGGTTAATACTAATAGGTTGTTTTTTAGTGACTATTTTCCAATCTTTTAAATTATCATTATTTGATAAGGTTTGTGATAAAAATCCACCCATAACTGATCTAACAGATATATTAGAAAAATTATAATTTTTATTATATATAATAACTCTAAGATTTTTTTTCATTTTTAATATTTCAAGTGCATGCTCATCAATATCAGGACAAACAATACATTCAAGAAATGGTTCAATTAATTTTTTTGCTATCTTTGAATTGATTTTTCTATTAAAACCTACAATCCCACCAAAATAACTAACTGAATCACAAGACACAGCCGTTTCAAAACAATCAATAAGATTTTGACCAAGAGCAAAACCACACGGATTAGAGTGCTTTATAATACAACAGCAACTTTCTTTAAAATCGTTAACAATACGAATTGAAGTTTCAATATCAAAAAAATTATTATAAGAAAGTTTTTTACCTGATAATTGTTTAAAACTTGAAGTAGTCTTATCATTATAAAAAGATGCGAACTGATGAGGGTTCTCTCCATACCTCAAATCAAAGTTTTTACTTAAATTAATATTAAGAGAATCAGGTATTTCTTTATCATTCTTTGAAAATTCATTAAAAATAATAGAGTCATATTTAGAAGTTTCTAAAAAAACATTTTTTGCATATTCTTTTCTTTTCTTAGGACTAATCATACCCTTACTTTTAGAATATTCAATCATAAAATCTTCATACATACTGGGATTTGAAAGAGTAATAACTGATTTATAATTTTTTGCAGCTGCTCTTAACATTGAAGGTCCACCTACATCAATATAATCAATCAATTTATTTAAGTTGCTATTTTTTTTTGAAGCCATTTCCTCAAATGGATACAAGTTTACTACAACTAAATCAATAAAAGAAGAATTAATAGACTCCAAATCTTTCAAATGTTGCTCATTAGATCTATCAGCTAATAAACCACCAAATATTTTAGGGTGCAATGTTTTGACTCTTCCATTCATAATCTCATTAAAATTAGTTATTTCTGATATAGAGGTAACCTTAATGTCATTTTCAATGAGTATTTTTTTTGTGCCACCAGTTGAAATAATTTTAAACTCTTCATTTATCAAGAATTTAGCTAATTCAACCACGTTATCTTTATTCCATACACTGATTAATGCTGTTTTCAATTTTTTATCCTTTAATTAATGGTTTATTATTATCCCAGTATATCTTACCATCACAAAATAATTTTAATGCTTCAAAATAAATTTCATGCTCAATTTTTAATACTTTATTAGCAATTTTTTCTGAATTTTCATCTGAATTTATTTTAACTTTTTTCTGAATTAGAATTGGCCCTGTATCGTAATTTTTATCAATAAAATGAACAGTTGCTCCAGATTCTGTATCTTTGTTTTTAAAAACTTCTTGATGAACCTTAAATCCATAAAAACCTTTACCACCATATAAAGGCAATAAAGAAGGGTGAATATTCATTATTTTATTCTTAAATCTAGTGATAGTTTTTTGAGAAATCTTTTTCATATAGCCCGCAAGTAAAATTAAATCTAATTTATAAATATCTAATCTATTAATAAGTGCATTTTGCTCTAAATCATCACCAGGAAATTTATTTGAATTATATATAAATACATCAATTTCATTATTTTTTGCAAACTTCACAGCGCCACAATTAGAATTATTAGAAACTAACAAACAAATTCTAGCATTAATTTTATTTTTATTTATTTTATTATTTATATTTATAAAATTAGAGCCAGTTCCAGAAGCAAAAACAGCTATATTCTTTTTCATATCATAATTTATTAAGTTTATTTTTTATATCATTACACATTTTGTCAAATTTATCTGAATGTTCAAAAATATTAAAATCATTTGTATCAATTTCTAAAACATTAAAATCATTAATTTTAGAAAACCAACTTTTATAATATATATTTAACCTATGTAAATAAGCCTCATCAATATCTTTTTCATAATCACGTCTTCTATTCTTTATTCTATTAATTAAAGTATCTGTAGAAGCTTTTAAATAAATAATTAAATCAGGTTTTTTAAGAAATTGAGTCATATTATTAAATAAATTGACATAAGTATCCCAATCTCTTTTTGACATAATTTTCATTTCATATAAATTATATGCAAAAATAGATACATCTTCATATATAGTTCTATCTTGAATAACACCATTATCATTATTCATAATTTCAATGTGATGGCTAAATCTATGTTGTAAAAAATAAATTTGTAGATTAAAACTCCACCTATCCATATCATTATAAAAATCAGATAAATAAGGATTGTCATCTACAGATTCATAGTAAGGCTTTAACCCCATTTTTTCTGATACCATTTTTGTGAAGGTTGTCTTTCCAACACCTATATTACCAGCAATACCTATAAACGGCTTATTTTTCAATATATCTCTCCAAAAACTTTATCTTCACTTAAAAATAGTAGTTTTACATTAAATATTTTTTTAATCATACTTTTGTCTCCTTTAACCACAACTCTAATATAATTATCTGTAAAACCTACTATATAATCATCATTAACAATGCTTTCAAACAGTACTTTTCTAACCTGATTAATATTATTTTTATAAAATTCAAATCTCATTATATTTGATAGTCTTTGCAAAGATCTACTTCGTGAGATTCTAATATCTTTTAAAACCTGAAGCGGTAATTTAGAAGCAATAGTATCAGTTCTATTAGAATATGAAAACACATGTAAATAATTAATTTTTAATTGTTCAATGAATTTATAAGTTTTTTCAAAATCTTTATCTGTTTCACCTGGAAATCCAACAATAACATCTGCTCCAATACAAGCATCAGGCATAATTTCTTGTATCATTTTAATTTTATCTTGATACATTTTTAGATTGTATTTTCTTTTCATGAGAGTTAAAATCTTATCACTCCCAGATTGAAGTGGAATGTGAAAATGAGGAAGAAATGAAGTGCTTTTTTGAATAAACTCAATAATTTCTTTAGTTAATAAATTAGGTTCAATTGATGAAATCCTAAATCTATTAATAGAACTAAAATTATTAATCTTTAAAAGTAAATTAAATAAATTTTTATTTTTAGAAGTCCTTCCATAATCACCTATATTTACGCCAGTAATAACAATTTCAGAAATATTGTTTTTTTCTAAAATTTGAATATTTTTTAAAATATTTTCAATACTATCATGTCTACTCTTTCCTCTTGCTTTTGGTATAGTACAATAAGTACAAGGATAGTCACAACCATCTTGAATTTTAAGGTAAGATCTAACCCTATCATTCATAGAAAAAGATGACTGAAAATTATTAGAATTTTCTATTGGAGAATGTATCACTTGTACAGAACTATTTTTATAATTCTCTATAACATGATTAGCAACATTCAATTTTTCTTTATCACCAATCACTAAGTTTACACCATTAATTTGAGCTATTTTTTCAGGCTTTAATTGAGCATAACAACCTAGTACTGTTATATATGGGTTGTCACTTGTTTGAATAATTTTTTTTATAATTCTTTTTGCTTTTTTGTCAGCCTTATCAGTTACTGAACAAGTGTTAATAATATGAATATTAGCATTTTCAAAATCTTTAACAATAGAAAAGCCTCTTTTTATAAAATCTCTAGCCATAGTTGAGGTTTCTGAAAAATTCAATTTACATCCAAGAGTATGAAAAGCAATTTTTTCTAAAGAATAACTCATAATTTAGTAATGCATCCTTAATGAGGTTTAAATCCAATAATAAGCTAATAATAATTTAAATTAATTAAATATATTAAAGAACTTTTTTCATTTCATAATGTTGTATTTTCCCAAATAAAAGATTTGTTTTTTTTGTAATTTTATAGCCTAAATTTTCATAAAAATAAACAGCATTTTCTCTTGCATTCAAAACCATATTAGTGCATTTTTTATTAATAGCAATATTTTCTAAATCCTTCATTAAATATGTCCCTATTCCTTTTCTCCTATAAAATCTATCTACAGCAAAATAACGTATCTGAGATTCTTCTAAACTATTGTAATGGATTCTTCCAACAGCTATTATTTTTTTTTGATTATTTAAAACCATCCTATGAATACTTAAATGCTCAATATTATCTTTCTCAGTGCCCAATTTTTTATCTAAGGGTTTTCTTAAATACTTCCACCTAAAATAATAATATTCATCGAAATCTTTTTTTTCTTGGGGAGAAATTATATTAAAAATCATTTAAAGCTAATTTTATTTAGGTAATATTTTAATCTTATTATTAAATGAAGGATTAGGTAGACCTGTTTTTGCTGAACATTCATTCCATACAGGGCACCAGTTGCAAATTGTAGATTGTGAATGATCAGCTTTTGGTTTAAAATTATCTAAATTTGTAATTGATTTTTGAATTTTATTTATAACATTTACAATTTTCTTCTCTATTTTATATAATTGTTTGTCAGAATGCGAAATGGTAATATTGGTATTATGACGAAGTGAATGCCAAATTAGATTTATTTCACCAACATCTTTAAAATTTTGTTTAACTCCAATTTGATATAAAGCTAATTGAAAATCATTCTTAAGTTGAGTATAATTTTTAGAACGCTTACCAGTTTTATAATCATGAATTTCCCATTTTTGCTCATATGGCTTATCTATTCTATCAATAATTCCTTTAAAAGGATATTCTTTTACAGGATTACCCTCTTGTATACAATTACCCGTAATTTTGTCAAATTTAGGTTCATTATTTTTATTATATTCTTTAACAGAAAAAGTTAACTCTAATTCTCTGCCAAATACACTTTGATCAAAAGGATAAAAATCTTTATAATAGTTAGATAAACATTCTTTACCAATACTATAGAATAAATTATGTTTTCTTTCTAATTCTTTATCAGAAAGTAATGGAAATTCATATTTTTTTTCTTTTCTATTGTATTTTACATTCACTACAAAAATATTTGAATTCCAATTATCAACCCAATCTTTATCATATTCTTCACAAATTCTATCAAAATTTATTAATTTTTCTTTATTCTCAGGCTTATAAAGCCATTCAAGTACACTATGAACTCTTTTCCCCATATAAGATTCAATACTCTCATATTTTCTTCTAATCCCATCAATATAGACCAATTTATACTGCAAAGGACAAATTTCATAAGAACTTATCTGAGAATAAGAAAAGTAATTAGGTAAATTTTTTTTATTTCTATTAAAAATTAAATCCCACATCATTAATTAAACTTTTTATTACTAATTAATTATTTTATAACGTCCAAAGGTATCCATAATAAAATTAAATTCATAACCTGTTTTATATTTCCAGACTAATACCTCTATATTATTGTTACTATAACTTAATGTTTTATATTCATCATTTGGTGGACCATATAATATATAAATTCTTGCTCTATCTGATAATAATCCACCATCTATACCAGAAAATAATTTTTTTGATTCTTTTACCCTAATTTGCAATTCATCTAATAATTCATTTTCAAAAGTGCTTTTGTCTGGATCAATGTCATCCCAATAATTGTCCAAAAAACTTATTTTTTCATATTCATTAAGTTTTTTAAAAGATATATAATCATTATCGCTTAAAACATAAGACATAACTAATTCAATTTCATTTAAATCATTAGTCCAATAATTATATTTTCCATCATAAGTAGCCTTATTAATCTTAGTCGTACAAGAAAAAAATATAAAAAACATTATAAATAAAAATCTATTTCTCATAGTTACTCCACTTAAAAAATGAAATTCCACTAGATATAGGAAACCATAACCAATCACTATCGCAATCAACAGAATAGATAGGTTCATTTATATTTAATTGACTTAAATTTAAAAACCATTCATCCTGAGATTTAAAATCAATTATTTTTATTTCATTTAAATTTGTCGCACATATTTTTTCACCATTAGGATTAGTATTAAAATAATTGATATTATTAGAAATTAATTCCCTCCCAAATGTATCTATATACCATAAATTTTTATTTGAACCCAAGATATAAGATTCAAAAATTTTAATATTATAATATATATTTAAATCTATTAACTGCATTTTATTTGAATCTAAATTATATTTATATAAACCTTTAGATGAGCTAAAATATATATCATCATTCATATTTTTAATATCATAAATTTCAGCATCATTAATAATAGTTGTATTTTCATATATTTTTAATTTGTCATTAATTATTAAATAATCGCAAATGATTAAGCCAAAAGATGAAGAGAAATAAATATGCTCATCATCAAAAACTAAGTCCCATAACACTCTATTTTTAATATCTAAAAAATCATAATTATGATACCAAGAATTAAATTCAATATCATATACTATTAATCCATCAAAAGTAGTAAATAATATAAATTTATCTAATCTCTTAACATTATTTAAAATAATATTATTAATCATAATATTTTGATTTTTAGGTATATGTATCCAATCATTACTATTTTCATTCCAAATTGATAGTAAATACCCATTATAATCAAATATTTTTTTACCTGTTCTTCTAAAAGAATTATCAAAAAAATACCAATTACCATTATTATCATTAAATATATTAGATACATAATCAACTCTAGGACCTACATTTACTCTATTGATATTGTATGAAATGTCATCCACTTTATAAATAGCCCCTGTATTCATACCTATCCATAAATTTTCATAACTATCATACATTGAAGAAATTACAAAGTGCTCTACATCAGCCTCATCTTGAATATACTTCTCTCCAATAAGACTATTATCTATAGTATAAAATTTAGATAAATCTAAATTATTAATATTATTATTAATCCATTCAATATTCATAATATGATCAATATTCTTATAATTTGAACTAACCATAGAAAAATAATCTATAACTTTGTAATTATTATTTGTTTCAATAATTATATAATTATTAGTAAAGCCTATTTTTTTAATAGAATGGATTGAAGAAATATTAAAATCTGAATACCTTTTTTCATTCCAATATGACCCAACACTTGATTTGTATAACAAATAATTTTGAGTCATAACAAAGAAATAATCAATATCCTTTTGGTAATGTATTAAAAATTTCTCTTCATCTGGTAAATTAATTGATAAATTAAAATTATAAAAAAATTCTTCAGATATAATATCATAAGAATAAATATTATCGTCTGATAAAAAATGGATACTAAACGCATCTTGCGTCATTGATTTTATAATATCAGGTTCTGAAACAAAAAACCAATCTTCAAAATCAAAATTATAAAATGAGAGAAGATAAGATAAAAAGATTAATGCTATAAATTTATTATTTTTCATTATAAAAAAGGCCATCATTTAATTAAATGATGGCCTTTTATTAAAGTTTCAAAAAAAACTTATCTCATCAATATCATACTATTAGATAAAATTCCACCTTTAGATTTTAACTGATAGATATAAATTCCTGATGATACTTGATTTCCATAAGAATCAGTAGCATTCCATATTATGTTATATGATCCTGGAGTATAGAAACTATTTGTTAATTCATTAATTTCTTTA
>CETH01021957.1_pt1 | contig 11405 bp, 3 predicted proteins | sample 361461 | NCBI WGS metagenome assembly CETH01 (sample SAMEA2622695, study PRJEB7988) | marine metagenome | isolation source: saline water (ENVO:00002010), including
AAATGTCAGATTTTTACTTGCCATTGACTAATTCCTTGAGTAGAGATTTGATTTCACCAATTTCACCTTTTAAACTAGCAAGATCATGTTCCATAGAATCAACCCTTTCGTTTCTTGATCTTTTTGCGTTACGGCCAGCAGTATAGTGACTATAATCTATCGAATTCACATTTACTATGGCATTTGTTTTAGGATCTCTTGCAAGATCCTGATGCCCTTCAATATTATAATTTTCCATACTATGCTAATGCCATAACCCTTAAATCCTTCACTCTAGGAACATAACATTGATCAGAGGATACTAATAGAAGTTTAATTCTATAATATCTAAATGTTGGTAGATCATCCGCAGTAAAGGTGTAATCACTAAACTGTACAGCATCACCAAAACCATATTGATTGGTCTTAGGTACAAAAGCATCAGATTGACCATTATTATTGGCAGCATTAATTACCTGACCTCTATTATTAAGATTTTCAAATCCTGGGAAAGGAGTAAAGATTGGTTCAAAACCAGTTCTATCACCGATAGCATAGAAAGCTCTAATGTCTGCATCAGAATGTATATGTCCAGCTAATAATATCTTTAAGGAAGTAGCAGCATTTTCTATGGATATTTCCTTAGTAATATACTGACATCCCGTAGGATCATTATTCATAGTCTTCACTCTATCATCAGTAGCATAATTAGTGATCACATCATTAACTCTATTAGAAGTTAAGATGGTACTAACTCTTTGAGCATCAAGAACAGGAGATAATTTAGTATCAGTTGTGATAAGAGTTAATCTCATCTGCATAGATTTATTCCCCTCAAAGTTATCCAATCTATCATCTTCATTAACTTTTGAGTAGATTGCTCTAGGACTGGTTAGATAGTTACTTTCACCAACAGTGACAGATTCAAATCCTTGATCAATATATGGAATTTCATCTCCACTTAAACTGGTAGCAGAAGTAGTTCTAATTTCTGCACCAATTGAAGTTCCTGTAACTGTCATATTATGACAAATAGGAGTGATGATTTGGAATTGCATATTTTGAGTTGCTCTTACTTGATATCCACCAGCAGTTTGATTTTGACCCAAGAATAATTTGGGGAATCCTACATCTGTGCTTCTATCTACAGTATCATTATGTGCTATTCCATCAATATTATCTTCACCTGACATGTCAAGTTTAATATTATAAGAATCAAATCCAATTGATCCAGAAGTCGATGAAGAAGTCGAAGTAGATAAACCGTGAGTACGATTTATTCTTGCTAAAGAAACTCCACTAAGTTCATACTTTTGAACAGGAGTGCCAACTGCATAGTTGATCTTATTACTTCCTCTATTGGCAATAGTAAGAACATTACCAGCAACGTTATTATACTGAATAATCTCATCTCCAATCTTAACTAATCCTATGTTAGTTGTTCCGACTCCAACATTTTCAAAGTTTTCATAAACACTTCCATCATCTACAGTAAAGGAACTGCTATTACCAACATCTAAACCAAGACTTAGTTTGGATGGTTTAACATTTCCAACAACACCAGTTATCTTGACTATGTTTTCAGTATCATACATTCCATGATTCTGATGATTAACTTTAATGTGTAATCCATCAAATTCAGTATCGAGAGAATTTATAGTGACATTACCACCATGACTAAAGTTCAATTCTGTAGTAACACCAGCACTATTAGTGTATCTCATAGTCTTACCAGCACCAGTAACAAAGTTACCTTGAACATTTTCTAATGTAATTTCATTAGTCATTCCAATACCTGCGATGGTAAACTGACCATCTCTACCAACAGTTCCACTAGAACCAGTAGAAAGACCAATAGTAGTAATACCAACAACATCACCTACTTCATATCCACTTCCACCTGAAGTAACAGTACAAGCACCAACCTGACCATTTTCAATAAAGACATTACCAACAGCACCTCTACCTTGACCAGTAACTGTTGTTAAATTAACATTAGTAAATGTATGATTACCATCAAGAGGTGTATAACCAATACCTACGTTAGCAACAGTAAGTGTTCCAGTAGCAGATCCACCAGCACCAACAAGGTTACCTGATGCATTTGTTCCATCTTGCGTAAATGTATTACCTAGTTCATAACTATCAGCAACTGTTGTTCCAAGACCCACTCTTACTTTTCTAGAGTTAATAATTAGTGGATCAGGTCTAAGTATTGGAATCTGATTATTTCCTCTTGTTAATTCAGGACTATAGAATTCTACAGTTCCATTAGGCTCAAAGTCTGCCCTATACATTGTAAATTTAAGATCTTCCCACTGACTTGGTTCCCATGTAGAAGCATTCTGCGACTTAAAGAGAGATCCTAAGTAAGGCTGGTTAGATATAAAGGTGTCTGTAAGTAGATCAGTTTCACCAATTCTAGAAATATAAACACTATATTTGGTGGAGTTGGATGCTAGTGCTATAGCATATTCAGTATTTCCACCTTCAAGATAAACTGGTGCTTTAAATTCAACAGTCGTTGCTACAGAACCATCTGAAGAAACTACAACATCTTCTGGATCTAATACAATTTCAGAGAATGGAAGAATATGTTGTGTTGGGAATCCATTCTTCATAGATCTCAACTGGAATACACAAGGTATATCCATGTCATCTTTTGTTCTAAAGAAGATATCACATTTAGTTACAAAAACTCCACCAGGATCTTCTACTAAGAATGATTGTGCTAGAGGGTCATACCATCCAGTATTTTGTTGATTTGATTGTTGTCCAACAACATTACTACCAACAACTTCTGTTCCAAGGTCTGTATGAACTATCTGTTCTTGGAATTGATGTCTTTGTTCAATTCTTGCATTTCTAATAGAAAGAATATTTTCCTGAACAGTTTCTAATGTTCCTGCAGCAGTATAAGTTTCATCAGTAAGTGTGTTACACTCATCTTGATTGTTATCCGCATCATCAATTAAAGTAAATGTTTTAGTTCCTGTTTCAAATCTTGGGAAGTTAATATTATTTGGGTTAGGAATAAAGAATGAACCACCACAGAATGCTGAAACATCAGAAAGAAGTTTTACATCATTAATGGTTGCTAATGCTCCACTACTTTCACCCTCAAGTATCATTCCAGTTTCTACCCATCCATAATATGCTCCCTGTGCCTCAGTAGATAATGAAAAAGTATCTACGTTAAGTACATCTGAAGTCGATGAATAAGATGCTGGTAATGCCTGATTAGTGTAAGGATTGTCTCTAAATGTTTTAGTTGGAACATTATAAGGACCTTCTCTATGATTTGATTGTGCAACCCTAAATTGAATTTCTGGAATACTGTCATTAGTTATTTGACTCAATCCAGTATTATTCATTCTACCTCTTACAGTTTCACCAACTTGGAAGGTTCCAGAGGTCATACTTACATCAAGTAACTTAGGAACACAGAATTTAGTAACATTCTGTCCATCCATGAAGGCATATAATTGTGTTAAAGGTTTAACTTTTTTGGCAGTAAATTCAATATTTCTAGATCTCATAAATGGAACAAGATCTCTACTTACAACTCTATCACCAACAGATTGTTCATCAAATGTTTCATGGACAATAGTTCTAAGACCAGATCTTTGTTGATGATCAGTTCTAGTAGTTTGTCTCAATACTTCAACTGATGTTGTAGTAGTTGTTTCTGTTATCCACGCAGCAGGGTTATTATCTGGTTCACCATTAATCCAACCACCTTGACCCCAAGTGCTAGAGCTACTGGTTGTGGTTTGTTGTCCATCAAATTCTACACCAGAAGTTCCTGTCCAAGTGGTTTCCCACGCATTCCATATGACAGGACCCATACCAGTCTGAGGATCAACACCTTCATTTCTTGCCAAATTATCCATTGTGGCAGCATAGTTACCTTCAGTTTGAATAATCTTGGCATCAAGTCTTGCAGTATCTACCCATGTATCAGATGCAGGATTTAATTCCATAGTTCCCTGCCAGAAACTAATCAAGAAAGGAGTAACACTTTCAGATCTTGTAGCAAAACTCTGCTTAATCCATTCAACTTCGCCATAATCTAATGTTATAACATCTTCTTGTTTTCTTACATTAACACCCTCTATAGTAGAGAATTGAAGATCATCTGAAGGATCATTACCCACAACTGGTCCAAATATACAATCAACTGAATTTGTATAATGTCTTGGACGTAATTCTTTACGTTTTCTGTCTATACTATTATTAATTTTAAGTTTATTTTCTTGTGGTTGGAAACCTGTAAAGTTGTCAACAAAGAATCCAGACTTAAATCTATTAGCACCATCTTGGTCAGGAACAAAGAAGTTTGCTGTATTTGTTTCTAATAAAGAAAGAGTAGTATAGTATTCAAGGTTCTTAATTCTAGTATCAAGTTTCTTGATATCAGTCATCGTATATCTACGATGATTTAAGAATTGTAGTGCAGCATCTTTAGTAGTATAAAGGAATGCTGGAAGACCAACAGATGCTATCTCTATAGCATCATCTACAGGAACAGGTTTTTTAGGATCTTCAGAAGGATCTCCATATTTTACCTGGAATCTACCCTCTTTGTTTAAGAATATTCTATCAATTCTTGGAAGGAAGAATGAAAAATCAATTACAATAGATTCATCCGATGCTAGAATATTAGGAGCAGAATCTCCAGATCCTGTGAAAGTTCTTCCAAGGAATTCTAAAGGTGATCTATCTCCTTCAGCAACTGAAGAAATTGGCACAACTCTAGGTCTTATATCAATAATATCAGTACAACTATGTGTATCAACTCTTGGAATATCAACTCCATATGTGAATTGATCATATGAATCAACAGTTGTTATATCACCATTATCACCAGCATCATATGAACCACTTTGGAAATATATCTTTATCTTCTTAGATGGTGCATCAGCATTAGGTTTTCTCTTGACTATTCCATAATCATAGAAAGTTGATTCTCCACCAGTAGAGAATGTATAGTTTGACCCAATAGCAAAACTAGGTGAATCTAAAGTTGAAACAATTGCTTGTGCATTAGACTCTTGGAAAACTATCGTCTCTCCTTCTTTAAATAAAGTTTCGTTTTTATAAAGGAAAGAAATTTGAGAATCAGATAATTTTTCTGCTACGATAGCAACAGCTTCACTATCTTGACCAACCATCTGTTCACCAATCAATAACTCATTAGTTGTTGTTGATTGAGTAACTATGGAAGTAAGATTTACTTTAGGGCAAGAAGGATCAGAACTATCTGCAGATTCAAAAATACCATGAATTAATACAACATCAGGATTGTTTAAAGATATAGTCTCATCCTGAACTCTAGTACCATATGGATAATTACCATATGTTAAACCATCATTTAAAGTTGTTGCACCAACTCCAGCACCTCTTTGCTTAGAGTAATTAATAACTACAGACTTAACTCTATTGTTTATTTTCTGTTTTGCTTTTGGTTTTAATTTTTTAATAGTAGCAACCAAAGTCGCAGTATTATTACCAGCAGCCAATCCACGAATTTGAAGTTGTTGACTAACACTTAAATCAAATTGATCTGCAGTTAAATCATATGTAGTACCATCAGAACCTATTAAGGAATATCTCTTAGGTGTAAATGGTTGGAAAGTTTCATCTGTTGCAACAGATGGTAATGGTGTACTTATTTGTCCATTAGCAATAGTAACATTAAATGTTTTTCTTATGATAATAGAAGCAGAAGTTAAATCAACATTAGAAATATTTTTCTTTGGAAGAGGTGTATATAAAGTATTGTCAGTTGAGGAATCTAACATGCTAGTTAGTATTCTTAAATCATTCACACTCTTAACACTAGTTTGTGGTAGTGTTCCGTCACATATATCAGCAACAGTAGCAACTCCAACAACTTCTAAATGAGAAGATCCAACACTAACAACTCTTGCTCTTACTGGGTCTTGTGATACATTTAAGTCAGTATACTGAACAAGATTTCCGATAGTAGTAATTCCTGGAAAATCTTCATTAGTACTTTGTATAACTGACTGTCCAGTAAAGGTTTGAACTCCAACTGTTGCCACTCCAACATTAAATAAGACTGCTGGAACAACATCAGCACTAAAAGTATTAATACCAACTAAACCATCATCAGTTCCATAGACTGATTTTACATCAGATACAGAATGCTCGGTAATACCTACAGCAATTCTTCCATTATTAATACCATTAATAACAATCTGTTCATTTCTAATAAAGTTACCACTTACTTCATAAACAGTTAATCCTACACCTGCACTAACAGAACCCTGCAAGAATCCAGTCGCACCACTTCTTTTTCCTTGAATAAACGCAGGAACAGCTTGTGTTATTGGATTATTTAATTCTATTTGTACAAATGTCTGCACATCATACAAAGATAATTCCCATTCATCCAACTTAGAATTATCAGGATTATAAGACTGTGACTCTAATCTAAAATCATATACTCTAGCAAATCCAATTTCATTACCTGGAGCATTTTCTTCATTAGATCCTTTTCTTCTATCTCTTAAACTTAGAACATATGTACTACCGATACCTACGGTGGGAGTTCTATAAACGCTATTCAACCTATAGGTAGGACCAGTATTGTATATTATTGGTTTATTTTCTATAAGTTTAGTATCTCTTGGTTTTGCACAATCAATATAAGTGGGATCCATCGTTTCGATTTCATATCCCTTTACATATGCTTTTCCTGGTGAAATCTTATATAATGCTAGATCATCAGATGGAGTTCCACCACTAGGAGTGAATTGTCCAGATTTGAAAACTCCTCTATTTCCAATATTATTATCTAAGGAGTTCATCAAGGTAACGTCAAAAGGTTTCACATCATAGTTACCACTCTCATCAAAAGTTCTTCTTGCAAGAGTATCTGTCAGATCTAATGATCCTGCTCCACCACCACCTGCGATTATTAATCCACCACTTCCTTTACCATTTCTACCAGTATTACCTGTTCTTAGAACACCATCAGTTATAGTTCCTAATTCAATAAAACTTGTATCATCAAAATCATCTAAAGATTTTTTAAATAAACTTAAAGATATTTTTAATCTATCAGCACCTGGTGCAGCATAGTTATTATACCCCTGAGAATTATCATTTAAACTTTCATCTATATCTGCAGTAATTATTTCCTCATTTACAAATAATCCCACTCTACAATTAGGTTTAGTACCATATTGATCTAGAAGAAGAGTTTCCTGTCCTACATTACAAAATTGACCATGAACAAAATACACACCTTCTTGGATTTGGAAGGAAGATCCCGTAACAGCAGCATCCTGTGCTACAGTAATAGCAAAAGGAGCACCTGTAGCAATGGTTGTATTACCTAATAAACCAGAACTAATAATAGTATTACATGTTAATTCTTCACCATCAAAGAATGTTTGAGTAGAATTATTTGTTGTACTTGAAGTTAAATAATTGATATAAAGAGTAAGTTGACCTCTATCAGAATCTTCAGGTAATAAAACACTATCTACAACTGCAGTTACACCAGATCTTTGACCTGTAATTTTTGTTCCTACTAATTGTTCAGCATATGCAGATACAGGAACACCTTGATAATTATTGTTTATCTGTATACCATAAAAAATTCTATTATATCCTGTATTTCCTGGAATTACTTTAGCACCTTCTTTGAAAAAGTGCTTACCAAATTTTTCAATCTGGTTTTGCAGTATAGATTGAAGAGTTGTTAATTCTCTTGCCTGAACAGGGAATCCTGGTTTAAACAGAACCCGATAAAAATCATCAGACGAATCATAGTCATCAAAATATGGTGCTACATTTAAATTTGTATTCTGAGGCATGATTTTCTAGAACTGCAATACTATTTTGATATCTTCTTTTTGGTTAACTGACCTAGTTATGGCTGGTCTATTATCCACGAAAATAATGTTTCCACTATGTCGTTTAACTTCAGGGTTGGAAAGACCATCCGTAAAATTCTGACCAAGATAATATGTGATATTATTTATTACGGTAGATATACCTGTAAATGCACTATCAATTTGTAAAGTTGATCCAGCAGTAGGAACAATTTCCAAGTTTCCTCCTGTTCCAGGTGAAGAAGTAAATTTATTTAAGTTATATCCAAATGTAGGATCAGTTTGTGCTGTTCCAACAGTATTAAAACCTGCTAAAGTTCTATCCTGCCAATACTTTAAAACACCTGTGGTTGCATCATAGTTAACAACACGTCCTTGAGCAGTTGATCCAGCAGAAATTGTCTGTACAAAATAACTATCTGCTGCAAATGTAGCAGAACTATAACCAGATCCAGTTAATCTTAAAGCATTTAAAGCACTTGCTTTATCTGCTGTTAAAAGAGCAGTAGAATCAAATTTTTGTGGATTTTCTACTAGTCCAACTCGTGCAATTTGGTTACCAGTAATAAAGTCTGGGTTTTCATTATCATTTTCAATTCGAGAATATATAAGAACATTCATTGCTCCTAATTCTCTATAAATGTCTGCACCATGACCACCTTGGGGTGGAATAATAACATCAAAAGTAGGAATCTTAGTTCCTGTAGGAACTCCACCATCTTCTAATGCTACACTTCCATATGTATATCCTGATCCTTGCTTAGTAACAGTTATAGTATCAACCTGTTGGTCGTTAGTTGTTGTAATTGTACACTCAGCACCTGAACCATCTCCTTTAATAGGAACCTTAGTATATTCAGTACCACCAGAAGGTCCTATTGTTTCACCACGAGAAGTGATAGTTACTATTTTAATTGATCCATCTACAGCATTATCTCTAACTGCTGCATCATCCACATTAGTATTCCATTCTAAAGGAACAGGCATAAAGTCGGTAGAATCAAATTTAATAATATCAGCAGGTTTTATAGTATAAAGATATTTCCAAAGATAATTATCACCACTACTTCCAGCATTTCTAGGTTCTAAGTCAGTAAATGTTGGTTCATCCAATGAAGGTCTTCCATTTGGGTTATCTGGATCAGTACCATTTTGAAGACAAATATAAACTCTGAAATCAGAATTTATAACATAAAAAGTACTTGCATATAAGTTCGTCGCACCAGATACGGGAGCAGTATTAGATCTACTATAATCACCTCTATACATGTCATAGGTTGTACCAGATGACCATGATCTTTTTTTAACCACTTGTCTACAATCTGATGCAGCAACTTTTTTCAAAGCTACCATATCATCCCAATAATCATTTTCTTCCGAAAAATTGTCTTTCGGAGCAGGGGGATCATTATTCCAATCAGAATCAACATCAGTCGGATTTGGTAGACCGATAAATGAATAATATGCATTAGTGGTTGAAGTTACACCAGCAACAAAGTTACTAGCATTCAACAATCTAATCTGGTCAGTTATAATTGCAGCCATTGGACAGAGGTTTTTTGTTTATTTATGGTAATTTGTAAAGTTTATATTTAAGAGATCTAGATCTTCTTACTATAGGAGATGTTGAAATACCTCCTGTTCCACCTAATGTATATGCAGTATATGCATTTTCTTCAGATCTTGAAGGAAGATTAATCTTACCCCAACTATATGATCCAAAATAATTTCCAGTTTGAATACCCACTCCACTAAAGTTAGGCCATTGACCATTCCAATCAAGATGTTCGGCAATTTTAACAAAGACTCTACTCATATGAGTGGTTCCAATTCCAACTCCGTCAGATGCAACACCTGTAGGAGATTGAACTATCTCAAAGTTATTTACCTCATATACATTATTAATAAACTGGGTTCCGATTCCTATTACAGCACCATCAGCAGCAAGAGAACCAATTGATGTAGTAGCAGATCCAACATTAGAATCATTTACCACAAAGTAGTCACCTGTAGATATTCCACTAATAGTAACTGCAGTACCAGCAATATTAGCATCTCTTAACTGTGAAGTTAAAGGAATATGTAAATCAAATATTAATTGATATCCTGTAGAAACCCCAACAGTTGTAGTACCGAATCCAACAATTATTCCAGAATCACCTTCATAAGTACCAACTGTATTCTCTTCTTCAGCAAAATCGTATACAGGTGGACTAATAAGAACAGATGGTGGGTTGGATGAAGTATAACCTGATCCAACTGCAGTAAGTGCAATACCAGTAATAGTTCCTGCAGCACTAATGACAGGAGTTCCAAATGCTCTAGTAGATGTTGTTACAACGCCAACTGTATTATCACCTATAGATGTAGATGCAAAACTTACAACAGCTGTGCTATACCCAATACCACCAGTAGAAATTGCCACAGAACTAATAGTTCCAAGACCAGATACAATAGCAGTTCCAGCAGCACCAGCCTTTATCTCTTGCGAAATAAATTTAACTTTCTTCTGGAAATCATGAGCAGTTGCAGAAGGGGAAACATCATCAACTTCATCATAAGGATCAAAGTAAGGTCTTGCATTTTCAACATAAATGACAGTAGATCCTATACCAACAGATTTAATGATAGGAGAATATGGGTTAATAACAGGTTCATAAATTTCTCTGTCTTTACCTACACCCTTTTCATTAATAATCTTATCCTCCATCTGTCTACACCAAGCTATTGGTCTTTCTAAATTAGGATCTGCAACATTACCTGGTCCATAATATGGAGGTGTTGCGATACGATCAGTAGACTCTAAACTAAGAGGAACTCTAACTTTTTCTGTCAACCAGAAATCTTGAGAAGGGAAGTGCTTGATTTGTAAATCATCACCAGGTTTAACTGATTCTATAATCTGTCTTTCAACAACGTCTTGAGAACCAGTTCCTTTATAGAAGAGAATTTCTATTTTATCACCAAGTTTAGGTGCTTCTGAGAAAGTTATAGTACTACCACCTGGGAAGGTATATCCTTTACCAGGAACTTGAGGAACATCATTTACAAATACTATTAGAAGGTCTTGCTCAATAATCTTAGAACCTTTTTCACCTCTAATTGTCAAAGTACCATTATCACGAGTTAGTGGGAAGTCTTTTCTAGATCCAGTAATAAATTTCTCAACATTATCTACTCTTTCAAATTCACCCATAGACCAACCAGTAAATTCATCATAGAAACATGGATCAAGTGTAAGTTGGAATTCTTTGAATGTCTTAGATGGATCTGTAGGAATACCAGTAGCTCCTCCAACAGGAACTGTTAGAATTTCATCGTTACCATAAGCAGAACCTGTGTTAGTGATTCTAAAACTGATTACACTTGATCCTTGACCAACTACAATATCAATCTGACCACCTGTTCCCACTCCACTAACGGAATCAGAACTATAAATTAAATCAACACCTGCATATGGTAGTGGATCGTCAATAATAACTTTAAGAGGTCTTCTAACAACACCACCCCTATTATAAAGATTAACTTGTGTGGATATTCCAGCATCAAAGGCAAAAG
>CETH01094674.1_pt1 | contig 11401 bp, 13 predicted proteins | sample 361461 | NCBI WGS metagenome assembly CETH01 (sample SAMEA2622695, study PRJEB7988) | marine metagenome | isolation source: saline water (ENVO:00002010), including
CTGAGTCATTCGGTCTTCCCGCTACTGCTGACCTTATGTTTGCTCTTATCAGTACAGAAGAATTGGAAGGTTTGAATCAGATAATGGTTAAACAATTAAAGAATCGTTATAATGATCCTACTATTTTTAAGAGATTTGTTGTTGGTATTGATCGTGCAAAAATGAGATTATATGATTGTGAACAAAAGGCACAGGAAGATATAGTTGACAGTGGGCAGGAAGAAGTGTATAATAGTGAGGAAAAGAAACCCAAAAAATCGTTTGCTGAATTTAAATTCTAATGACTAAACAAGTTGATTTTGAAAAATATTCTAAGTTTGTAGATGCGGTAACATCTGATGAATCTAAAGATTTTCTAGCACTATCAGATCGTCTGGTAATGTTAGATGAAAAAGGTGCAAATATAGAAAGACTCCTTACTGCTGGTGTTGGTTTGAATGCTGAAGCAGGTGAGTTTCTAGAGATTGTAAAGAAGATGATATTCCAAGGTAAACCTTGGGATAAAGCTAATAAAGAACATCTTATAGTTGAGTTAGGTGATGTTATTTGGTATGCAGCAAATGCTTGTATGGCACTTGATATTTCCTTTGAAGAAGTAGTTGCTCGTAATGTTACCAAACTTGAGAAGAGGTATCCTGGTGGTCAGTTTGATGTATATTATTCTGAGCACAGAGATGAAGATGATCTATAATGGATTATAAATCATCTGGAGTTGATATCGAAGCAGGAAATGCTTTTGTTGAAAGATTGATGAAGAAAGCACCTGGTATTGGTGGCTTTAATGGAATGGCAAGAGTTCCTAGTGGATATGATAAACCTATATTAGTTTCTGGTGCTGATGGAGTAGGAACTAAAATTAACATATGCTGTGTTGCTAGAGATTATACAACCATAGGTATTGATCTTGTTGCAATGTGTGTTAATGATGTAATTACTTGTGGTGCTAAACCATTATATTTTTTAGATTATATTTCTCTTAATACAATTAATCCTGTTGTAGATGATATTATGGTGGGGATATTAAAGGGATGTGAATTATCAGGAATAGATCTTTTAGGTGGAGAAACTGCTGAACATATTAGACAAGGAAATATAGATCTTGCGGGATTTTGTACGGGTATAGTAGAAGAAAGTGAAATAATAGATGGTCATCTTATTAAGGAAGGTGATGCAATTATTGGTATAGAAAGTAGTGGTCTTCATAGTAATGGATATACTTTAATTAATGATATGTTATGGAGGCATAAAATTTCTTATGATAAGAGTTATTTTAATAAAGGTACTCCAGAACTTCTTACACCAACTATAATATATGCAGAACTAGTACAGGATTTAATAAGTGAATTTCCTATACTTGGTATGGCTCATATAACTGGTGGTGGTATACCTGGTAATCTTCCAAGATGTATTCCAGGTGGATTGGAGGCAAATGTTGATTATAATTCTTGGCCATTACCAGAGATCTTTAAGAAGATTCAATTAGCAGGTGAGATTCCAGAAGAAGAAATGAAAAAGGTATTTAATCTTGGTATTGGATATTGTTTAGTAGTTCCTGAAGAAGTTGTAACAGATGTGCAACTTAGAATAGATGGTCATGGTTACAAATCTTGGACTATTGGCTATATAAATTAGAATCAAATGATACAATGAGAGAGCAATTACTTAAAGCATTATTAGCACACGCTCAAGGTGATATCCAAAAACATGTTGCTAATGTAGAAGTATATTTACAGAACCCTGTAGGTATTGGTGAGCATTCTAATATTATAGAAGCAATGGAAGAAGAGATTAATATGATTGCCAAGTATCAAGATCAGATCGACGTTATCAATAAATATTTCAAGAATAAGTAATCTAAATGGCTACTGATAATCAACTGCTTTCTTTGAATAAAGCATTAGGAGTATTTCAATTTGGAAAGGAAGTGGATGATGTTGATATATCAGTTAAAAAAGCAGGTGCAAAGTCTGTAACATATACAGTTAAATCTTCTGATAGAGAAACAACAAGGAATAATGTTGAAGGTTCTTTAAAGAAGTTTAACGTTGGTACGATATCTCGTAAACAAATGAGTATATCATCTATGGCAGTTACTCAATGTCAGATGAGTGACGTAAAACTTATGTTTGTATATAAACCCACTAAAGGGGGAATGTCACAAACAACTTTAAATTCATCTATTACAGAACTTTTTCCTTGCATAGCATTTATAACTGGTATTAGATCAAATAGTGTAAGAGGAGTACAGGATTTTTATAATAAGGTTAGAAATGCTAATAATAGTTCATTACCTTGTTATTTGGGTAATGATGCTAAAGCAGGTAAAGAATTTATTGATAAAGCAGAGCAAGGAAAATTTAATGAAAAGGTTCAGAATGCAATTAATATTTTAAAATGGATTGAAGGTGTTAATAAATTTCATCCTATTGCAATGGTCTATTGGGGATATCGTAAGAAACCAAAGGGTGTAATGAGTAATCATCCTGGTGATATTTTTCTCCAATTTGAAAATGGCAAGATGTTAGGAGTTAGTTTAAAGGCTGGTGGTGAAAAAACAGATGAACCAAAATTAAATACTTATGTAAGACCTATCTATGAATTTTATGGCAAACTTAATGAGTATGAGAAACTAAAGAATTTGTTATGGCCACAGTATATGCAGATTCCAGGAATGACTGAATCTGATAAAAGACATTGGGGTAAGACTTCTCTTGCATTAAAGACGTATGAATTTGAAAAGGATGATGAAGATAAGTATAATGAATTATATGATATAAATTTAGAAATTATAAAAACTCAGTTGATCAATTTACTTAATAGTGATTTTAATAAAACAAGATTATGGTTAATGGAAAAGGTAGCACAACAACAAAAAGATGTTCCTGTTGTTGTAGTTAAAGCAACTGACAGAACAGCAAGAAGGGATAAAGCAACTGATATTCTTATTGAATCACTTGCTTCTGTTAAAACGATAGCAGCAGGACAATCAAAAAAGAAGTCGAAACAAGCTTGGAATATTAATTTAAGGGATGGATCTGCATTAGAATTGGATTTTACAACTAGGACTAATAAAGTTGGTGCAGCACATAAACTAGGACAATTTTCTAATTTAGCTGTAAAATTTAATAAAGTGAAAAAAGTATGAAGTTAGAAATAGTAAAAGATTTGATAAAAGGTTTTGAACCTACTTCTAGAAGTAGTAAAGAAAAGTATAATGAGTTTCTTTATTATTGTTTTATGACTTTTGAAAAAAAGATTAAGTCAAAATCGTCAGGTAAGTCAAAGAATAAATATAGTATTATGAGGGATAATACCCTTAAGTATCTTATTGCAAACGAAAAAGCGATAACTGCAGAATTAACAAAATGAAATCCTTTCAACAATTTCTTGAATCTACTGCTGTTCAACAAGCAACCCGAATGGGTCTTGTTGGTGATGGTCATGGTGGATGGTATGATAAAAAGGGAGAATTTATAGCAAAGACTGAAAAAGGAAAATTAAAGTTTTATAATAAGAGACAGAGAGTAGGGGAGCAAGATCCAAAACAAACTGATAAAGAGAAAAACTTATCACATACAACATACGATAAAGAAGGACAACCACCTGAATCTCCACCAGGATCTCAACCAGCACCTGGTCCCGAATCAGCTCCAGGTTCACAACCAGCACCTGGTCCTGAGTCAGCACCTTCTGAACCACCCTTAGTTCAACAACAGCAAGAACTACAACCAAATCCAAGAACAAAAGGATCTTTAACAATTGCATTTGGTAGATTTAATCCACCACATGCAGGGCATGAAAAACTTTTGAATACTGTTGCTTCATCTGCTGATGATAATGAGTATATTATTGTTCCTACTAAGAGCACAGGTAAGGATACAGATCCATTAGATTATAGAACTAAGGTTGATATAATGAAGGATATGTTCCCTGATCATAAGGATAAGATTCTTGATGATAAAGATACTAGAACTATTTTTGATGTATTAAAAAAAGCACATGCTGATGGATATTCAAGTGTGAAAATTGTAGGTGGTGGTGATCGTAGAAAATTATATGATCAATTAGGAAATAAGTATAACGGTCAATTATTTGATTTTGATAGTGTAGAAACTATTAATGCTGGTGAGAGGGATGATGAATCTGATGATCCTATTGAAGCAATGTCTGCATCAGTACAAAGAAACCATGTATTGAATGGAGATTTTGATGCTTTCTATGCAGGTTATTTCAGACCAGTGGAAGTAATAGATCCAGAAACTAGAAAACCAAAAGAAGAGTTACAACCTATTATTGATGAAAAGAAAGCAGAAGAAATTTATTTAAAACTCCGTAAGGCAATGAAGGTTGAAGAAGGTGTAGAACTTTGGCAAGTTGCACCTAAGTTGGATTGGAAAGGTCTTCGTGAGAATTATGTTAATGAAAAGATTTTTAAGATTGGTCAATTAGTTGAAGATTTTAATACTGGATTGATTGGACGTATTATTCGTAGGGGTGCAAATCATCTCATTTGTGTAACTGAAGATGATATGATGTTTAAGTCTTGGGTTAAGGATTTATCTGAAACAAAGAAATATACAGAGGTTCATATGGATAGTAAGATGAGGGATAAGATACATCCTAATAATCTTATAGGAACCAAAGGACACTTAGAAAATGTAAAGGATAAAGTTCCTGGAAGTAGTTGGGGAATTCAATTCCTAAATAAGTATAGGAAAAAGTAAGATTTAGTCTTCTAATGGAAAATACTGATCAGTCTTCTGTATCTGCAAAACCTGCAGCAGGTGGAGCAGCACCAGCTGGTGGTGGCGGTGGAAAGGAAAAAGTTGAAAAACAAGCAAGACAACTTGCTTATGATACACGTTATAAAGTGAGACAAACAATGTCTCAGCAAAGTGGTGGTAAGGCAGATCCTGCTGCTGTAAGAAAAGCATATATGGCACAACTTGGTAAATCACCTGCACCTCCTGCTGTAAAGGCAAGAGCAAAGCAAATGTTACTTGGTGAGAATGTTGTTAATGTTGAGGAACTTTTATCCAAGAATGTTTCTTCTGCAATAGAGAAAATATTTGAAAAGCATGTTGTTACTAATGCTGATAAAGTAGCAAATACTCCTGCTTGGAAAAAGTATAAGGAAGGGGATAAAAATTATACTGCTGCATCACATGTAAAGGAAGACGTAATTGAAGAGGATAAAGGAGAGAAGACATTTAAAGTAAGAGTCACAGATAAGAAGACTAATAACTCTTATGTAAGAAATGCAACTCGTGATAAGATTAGAGAACTTCGTGCTAATCCTAATATTTCATCTGTTGAGATGACTGAGTATGGTGAGCCTACTAGATCTGAAAAGCATAAAGGGTCTAATACTGCTGCTGTTAAATCAGGAAAAGGTGATGAGGTTGCTGGAAAAGATCATAGTATTGATCTAAAGAAAGAAGATTATTCATCATTAAAGTCTGAGAACTTTGATGGATTTCTTGAATTGGTTGAGAAATCAAAAGATGAAAAGAAAGGAAAGATTACTGGTGAAGGTGTAAACAACAATAAACTTGTTAAAGTTTTTCCTGATGATGTAAAGGAAGAATCTGATGGACCCACACCTTCTGATTATGCACCTGCTTCATCTGATAATAAGTTAAAGAAACCAAAACAAATTAAGCCAATAGAAACTCCTGCTGTTCAGGCAAGAGTAAAGGAAGAAAAACTTGAAGAAAGAGTCGGTGGTGCTGGAACTTTAGTCCGTCAAGGTGTAAAGGTTGGTGGAAAGAAAGGTGGTAGAGCAGTTCAAAAAGGACAAGCTCAAGCTATTGCAGCAGGTCAAGGTGCTAAGGAAGCTGTAAAAGGTGGTAATCCAAACAAAATGGTAGGATCTGGTAAGTTTGAAAAAGCAGGTGCTGTTGTTGGTGGAGTTGGTGGTGCTCTTGCAGGTGGTGTTCTTGATGGACCTTTACCAGTCGGTGATATAGTTGGTGGTATTGCTGGTGGTAAAGTAGGTGGTAAGATTGGTAGACAGTTTGATAAGATAGGTGCAAAGAAACCAGTAGAAGAAGAGTATGATAATACTAAGTCTCCTGATCATGATAAGAAGGTTGCAAAACTAAGAGATAAACTAAGTAAGAGAGGTATTACTGATAAGAAAGAACAGGATAAACATCCTCAAATTAGTGAAGAGGATACATCTGGTTCATTCTATAAATTTGATGTAGGTAATCCAGCAGAAATTAAAAAGAATATGCAAAATGCTAACAAAGGTAAGTTCCAGAAAATAGGAGCAAAGGATAGTAAGACTGGTTTGGATGTTACTATGAATGATAAAGGTGAGACTGGTCTTTCATATTCTGAGCAAATGGATCCAGTTGTAGAAGCAACACTTCAGAACTTAGAGGAACTTAAGACATCTACTTTACGTAGTTACGCTAATAGAGCATCTGTTGAGGCAGTTGGAAGAGGTGTTGATGCAGGTATTAAAGGCATGACAGGACCCAAAAAAGAAATGGAAAAGAATATGACCAAAGCCTATAAGAGACAGAGGGGAATTAACCGTGCAGTAAATAAGTTAGCAAGTAGAGCTGAGAAGGCTGAGAAGAAAGAAGAATTTGATCCAGTTGTAGCAGCAACACTTAAGAACTTGGATGAAATTGTAGGAGCAACATTAGGTACTGTTGCAGGTGCTAAATTCCTTCCAAAGGTACTTGCGGATGTAGGTCTTAAAGGTGCATTAGCAGGAAAAGTTGCTGGTGGTGCATTAGGTGCTGCTGCTGGTGAAGTAATTGATCCTTTAAAGAAAGGTAAAGATAAGAATCCTGTAAGTGCTGCTGTAGGTGGTGCTGCTGGTACTGCTGCTCACGGTGCAATCAAAGGAGCATTGCAGAAATCTTCATACGAACCAAAAGGTAAAACAATTGAAGAGGAAACAAGACCAAATTATGGTAAACAAGTTTCAATTCCATTACCTGGTTTCTTAAAGAATTTTCAAATTGATCTACCAGGAAGTCATGGGCATGAAATAAAAAATGGTCAAGTACATTCTTCAACAAAATTTAAAAGTGGTTTAAGTCCTACTGGTGAAAAAAATGTTGAAAAATTTAAAGGCGAAATTATAGGTGGATTAAAGGATAAAGCTGTTAAAGCAGGTAAAGCAGTTGCTCCTGTTGCTGGTGGACTTGGTGTTGGAATTGCCGCTAAGAAAATTACTGATAAAGTAATGGGACATGGTGTAAAAGAAGATACTGATTATGGTGATGATCAGAAAGAAGTAGCACCTGGAACTGTTTGTTTCGATGACGGAGCCGCATTACCCGCAACAATTAAACCTATAGGAGATCCAAGAGAAATGTCTACTGCACTTAATTTAATTAAAAACAAATGGAGAGCAAAAGGACTTAAGATGTCCTATGAACCAAAAGGTGATCATCTTGGAGAAGATGCAACTAAGAATGGTAAGGTAAAACTTAAGCCAAAATATAAAGTTGAAGAAGGAAAACTTGGTGCAGGTGTAACTGGTACTTTAGGAAATATAGTTGGTGGAACAGTCGGTGGAGCAGTCGGTGGACCTGCAGGAGCTGCTGTAGGTAGAGTAGCAGGTGGTGCATTAGGTGCATCAGCTGCAGCTAAAAAGGGTAAAAAGAAAAGTGCTGCTATTGGTGGTGCATTAGGAAGTCCTTTTGGAGCTATTGGTTCAGGTGTAGGTGGTGTAATTGGTGCTTCTAATGAATTAGAAGGTGAAGTTATTGATGAAGCACAGTCTTCATACGACAAGGCAAGAAAGGCAGCAGCAAGAAGAGCAGCAGATAGAAATGCTGCAAGAAGACGTGGTGAACTGGGTGGTAGAATGGAAAGGGAAACCTATACCAGTGAATCTGGAAAACGAATGCACTATAAAGGATATTCAGCAAATGAAAATGAAGAAGTTAAAGTAAAAGGTGATTTAGTTGATGAAGGATTAGGAACTGCTCTTGGTGGTGCTGTTGGTGGACCATTAGGTGCTGCTGGTGTTGGTGCTGCTACTGGTGGTAAAAAAGGTAAGAAAGAACCTAGAAGAGTTAAAAAAGCACTTGGTGCTGGTATAGGTGCTGCTGCTGGTCAATTAGTTGCTCCTGGTCCTGCTGGTTTAGCGGCTGGTGGATACATCGGTGGTAAGATTGCAAACTCTTATGAACCAGAAGGTGATGTAGTACAAGAAGCAGATAGTTTATCAGGACAAGTTTCCAGATGGGAAGCAGCTCGTCAGAAAAGGATGAAGCAACGCCAATCTTATGAGCGTCCTCATTGGATTCCAAGAGATCAGGATCATGAAGATAACTGGGGATCAAGTAAAGGTGAGAAGCCGAAGCCACAGAAAAAGAATGCAAATCTTCAAAATGAAGGACACAGTGCTGTAAGTTCTGCATTAAGTGCATTAGATTCTTATATGGAGTCTAGTAAGCATCTTCATGGATCGATAATCGCAAAAAAGAACTAAGCCCAATTAACGAAAGATTGGGCGGTAAAGGTTATAAGCCTAGAAAAGATTATGCTGGAAGAACAGTTTCTGGTGACTGGGAAGACTCTGATAGAGGTGAAGGTAACAGATCCAAGAGAAGAGCTGGTTTATCTGTAAAGGTTAAGTCTCCTTCTTATCTTGCTCATGTTCATAATAAGAAAAAGAATCCAGTAGTTTCTTCTTATCAACCAGAAGGTGATGTTATTGGTGAACTTAATCGTTATGGTAAAGAAACTGGTAAAGCAACTGGTTCTTTAAATAAGAGACCAGGAAGTCCAGTTAAGAAAGGTGGAGATGAACCAGGTGCTCTTCGTAATGTACGAGGAATGATTCGTAAGGAAACTGGTAAACCAGAAGGTCAAAAGAGAAGAGACTATGATGAAAGACATAGAAGTCAAGATCGTAGAGAATCTCCAGCAGATACAGTTACTAAACGTCGTGAAGCAAAAGCAAGAGCTGATGCTGCAATGAGGGATACTCGTGGAACTTAGCGAAAAGGCAAAGTCTAAAGCACAACAAAGATTCTTTGGGATGGTTCGTGCAGCCCAGAAGGGTGAAATGGAAAATCCATCCAAAGAAGTCTTAGATGTTGCTGATGATATTAGTGTGAAAGATGCTAAAGATTTTGCAAAGACTAAGCATAAAGGACTTCCTGCTAAGGTTAAAGAAGAAGCAGTATTTTCAATTGGAAGAAGAGCTAATGCAGCGATGAAAAGAGATAAGGATAAAAAAGAACTGAAGAGACTTCTTGGTAAGGCTGCAGCAATGAAGAAGCAAGGTTCTAATTATCATCCTTTCTTACATGATCCTAAAGAATCTTTTGAGATAGACAAGTCAGAACATAAGAAGGTGCAGAAACAAAAGAAAATGCGTAACCTTGCAATAAAAAATACAAACAAGAATGAAGGTGATGTAGCACATAAGAAAGCAGGTGGTCCAAAACTTATTGGTGAAGAACCAGAAAGAACTGCTGAATATAAAGCAATGCAAGCATCGTTACATCCAAGAGGGTCTACATCAGATGCAAAGCAGGGTGAAAGTGCTACTGCACATAGGGTAGGTGGATGGAGAAAACCTTATCTTCGTGATCGTAATGCTAAACGTAATCGTGGTTTTAGAAAATATGCTGGTGCAAGAGTTAATGAAGGAAAACTTGATAAGATAATGGATACTGTTAGAAAATATAGTAAAAAAAGAAAAGCAGAAAAGAAACCTGAAAAAGCAATGGATGCTGGTGCAAGAGGTAGAAGGATATTGCAAAGAAGAGAATATGCTGATAGAATATCTGGTAGTACAGAAAATGTACCTGATGATATAAGAGACCATTATCTGCATATATAAGTCAGTTATAATTTAATACTATGGCTGATTTAGGACTTGATGCCTCACAGGAGACACGTATTACTGTGATGCAACTTAAGATAGAACGTCTTGAGGAAAAGCAAGAAGAATTGCGTGAACGTCTTAAGGTAGTGGAGAAGTGGGTTATTGGAGCTGCAGCAGTCTTAGCTGCTGGTACTACTGTCATAGGATTTGCCACTAATATCTCTAAGGCGTATCTTTAATTTGTATAAATATCAATAGAAAACTTATTCTGGTTTGGAAAATGTCTCTTTGGGGAAATAACGATAATGTTACTTCGGTAGGAATAATCACCTCGGTTGATTATGATAACAAAATCGTATATGGGCAGAATACTCAATTTGGAGAAAGTGGATCCGCACAAGTAGGTGACGTTCTCCGAATCGGTACTCGTGGTCCTTCTATTGCTGCAACGTATTATGGTGACGCAGTAATCACATCTATAGCATCTACTATTCAGTGTAGTATTGCAAGTACAGCGTCTTTAATTGGACCTACTATTGGTAACTTGGCGTTAGCAGGTGTTAGCACAGAATTTGCTGTATCTCAGATGCCAATATTCGCCACACAAGATTTACAGGGCGATAGATATAGAAACCAAGCATCTGGTTATAATTCAGATTCTTTGGTATATGGTCTTTCAGAGGCTACTGCTCAGAATTCAGATAAAACTGATCCAACTGATTCTGGTGATAGTGGATATGCAGGACAGTATAAAACTGATGCTGGATGGGTTGGTGTTACAACTTATAAAGACAATCACGGTAATCTTAGAGTTAAGACAGAAGTTCTTGTCGCAATGTCGGGAATTACAACAGGTAATATTGACTACCCAACTAATTCTTAATTAATACTTAACTAAATTTTATATTATGAGATTTAATGAGTTGAATGAAAACAACTATATGATGTTTGCTGTTAAGATGTATGATAATCCTCATGCTCTGACTAAGGAAGAGTTTGAGGATGATTTGAAAAGAATTAAATACGTCAAAAGATTATTAAAAAGGTATAAAAATACTGGAGTCTTAAAGACACATTTAATTTTAAATCATTTAACAGTTTTGTTTAATGTATTTGGTGATGCTGCAGTTCCTTTACTGTTCTATAATTTAGAGGAAGATCTTTGGCCATCAATTAAAAGTTTTCTGTTATTTCTAAAAAGAATACCATCATTCCCCAAGAGTCATATTCACGGAATACCAGAAGATCAGACCTGTATAGATGAGTTAAATTCAGTTTAATGGATATCAACAAAATTATTGGTATTATAAGATCACTTAAGGAGGAGGTTGCAGGTGCTGCACCTCCTACTAATAGTATGGCAGGTGGTAAGATTGCAGGTTCTACAGAAGCAGGTGATGATCCCCCAGTAAGAAAGAAGAAAAAGAATATTTACTTAGGTAAACTTTCTAGAACTTCTTGGATTAGAGACGTTAAGAAGAATGGAAAATAATAATCTATTAATAGAAAGATTAGAACGTGTAATAGAAACATTAAGTGAGAACTCTGTTAAAATGGGACAGATGCTTGCTGTCCATGATGAGAAATTAG
>CETH01060324.1_pt1 | contig 11396 bp, 6 predicted proteins | sample 361461 | NCBI WGS metagenome assembly CETH01 (sample SAMEA2622695, study PRJEB7988) | marine metagenome | isolation source: saline water (ENVO:00002010), including
TATTTTCTCATTTGAATGATCAATTGACGACCATTTCTTTTTACTCTTAGAATCAGGATATCTCTGTCTTGAGTTACAGACTTAAATTCCTCGAGATTCTCAACTTCCATATTACCCACTGCCCAGATGATATCGCCGGCCTTCAGTCTAGCCCTGTCAGCATTACTATTTGGTTCAATGGAAAGGATGATTACACCCTTTGACTTTCCAAACATTGAGTTTGAGTCTTCCACATAATCAGATAATTCAGCTCCAGCTAGCAGTGAATTTATTTCATTTGCTTGAACAGTTTGTTCTAAAGCCATCTCACCAAGTTTTGCATTTTTTATGATTTCACGATTATTCCGAATAATTGCTATCTTGACTTTCTCACCGCTTCTCTTTAACCCAATTGCATTTCTCAAGTCATTGACACTTTCTATATCTTTACCATCGACTTTTGTGATGACATCACCAGGCTCAAGGCCAGCATCTTCAGCAGCTGAATCTGGAGAAACCTCTTGAATCAATGCGCCTTTGTCAATATCAAGACCAAGTTGCTCTGCAACATCTTCTGACAAGTCACTTATAATGACTCCAAGTAGACCTCTTTTCACCGAACCAAAGTCTATGATCTGACTTATGATATTTTCCACAGTGCTTACAGGTATCGCAAAACCTATTCCAATGTTTCCTCCACCGCGTGTGAATATAGAGCTCGGTATTCCAATTAATTTACCTTCAAGGTTAATTAAAGCACCACCAGAGTTACCAGGGTTGATTGCAGCATCTGTCTGAATCATTTCACCAAAACCATCAGCTGTCATCTGAGGTCGACCTAATGCGCTGATTATTCCAGAGGTAACAGTTTGGCTTAACCCAAATGGAGCACCAATTGCGACAACTGTGTCTCCCACTCTAACCGAGCCTGAGTCTCCCAAGGCTATTTCTGGAAGTTTTTTCTCACTGTCAATTCTTATCAATGCTAAATCTGTGCCTTTATCAGAACCAAGAACTTCTGCATCAAACTCGTTGCCATCTTTGGTGAATACTTTAATTTCATTAGCTCGATCTATTACGTGTGCATTGGTGATAATATAACCAAGAACTCCATCAATAATGACACCTGAGCCACCGCCACCAAATTCTCTTTCACGAGGCATTTGTGGTTGACCAAAGAATCTTTCAAAAAATGGATCATCAAAGAAAGGGTTTGGTTGTGATTGCATTTTTCCTCTGATCGCAATCCTCACAACTGCTGGAGAGGTTTCTTCAATTAAATCTGGAAGGGAGTTTTGCTGTGTCTTAATCTTGATTGAAGTCATAGCATTATCAAGGGCTTTTTCACCAACTTCAATTCCGTCACTAATGATCTTTAAGATCATATCTTTGACTTCCTCGCTATTCATGTCTTCGTCGATTTCTATTTCTATATTAAGATCACGCTCTATTTCGACATCATGGCTTTGTGCAGTTGTGAATATAACAGCTAGAAAAATAGCTGATATAGTGAAAAATTTATTCGTGTTTTTATCCATTTTTTTTATAACTTTTCTTAATTTAGATCAAAATACTATCTGATCAGAATCACTGATCAAGGTACTACTCACATTATTCATAATTTTTTCTCATTTGGATTTAAGCATACTAGTAATCACAATTGTTAATAAAATGTGAATAAATTCTTAATTTATTCTTAATATCATGAACACAATATATTGTGTTACTAGCTTTGTAACAATATGTGACAATATTTATCATAAATCTTTATTTGTAGTTTAAACAAAAATGCCATAAGTACATGAAATATATAGTAAATAATGTAAAATATAACAAATTAGAAAAATCTTGACAACCAGCGAAAATTGGCAATAATCTATTATTGTCTATACACAATATATTGTGTGTTCAGAATACATAATTAATCATATACGACTCAATAATTAAGTCAGGGAAAAGAATGTCTACAGCAAAAAAAACAGATGGTCTTAAAACATTTGATATCGATCACCAGGATGCATCAGTTGATATATGGGATAAAAAATATCGACTGAAAGATTTTGATGCCAATCCAGTCGATGTAACAATAGATGATACTTTCAAGCGCGTTGCAAAAGCACTTTCAGATGTCGAAGAAGCTGACAAACAAGATGAATGCTTTGAGGAGTTTCTTTGGGCTTTGAGATCAGGCGCAATTCCAGCAGGCAGAATTATGTCTAATGCAGGTTCTATGGAATATAAGCCAGCAACTTCAACTATCAATTGTACAGTTTCGGGGTCTATTCAAGATTCCATGTCAGGCATTTTGGATAAAGTCACAGAGGCTGGATTAACCTTAAAAGCTGGTTGCGGGATCGGTTATGAATTCTCAACACTGCGTCCAAAAGGTGCATATGTCACTGGAGCAGGCGCATTCACATCAGGGCCTTTATCATTTATGGATATTTATGATAAAACATGCTTCACAGTTTCCTCTGCTGGAGGAAGGAGAGGTGCTCAAATGGCAACATTTGATGTCAGCCATCCTGACGTAGAAGAATTCATTAAAGTAAAAAGAGAAGACGGTAGGCTACGTCAGTTTAATTTATCCCTTTTAATTACCAATGAGTTCATTGAAGCAGTTAAAAATGATGAAGATTGGCCACTAGTATTTCCATTGGATCCAAGTTTGCCAGAAGCAAAAGAAATTGACTTGAATGATTCGGATAAAGTTATTTGGAAAGACTGGATCAAAACAGAAGGTTACTTGACCAATGAAGAAGGACAAGTAGCATGCAAGGTTTATAAAACAATCCCTGCACGAAAATTATGGGATCTCATTATGGCATCGACCTATGACTATGCTGAGCCAGGTTTTATTTTGATTGATAAAGTCAATGAAATGAATAATAACTGGTTTGATGAAAACATCAGAGCAACAAACCCTTGCGGTGAGCAACCATTACCAGAATATGGTTCTTGCTTACTTGGTTCTGTTAATCTGACAAAATTCGTTAAAGATCCTTTTACTAATGATGCTGAGTTTGATTGGGAGACATTTAGAGAAGTGGTCAAAGTATTTACACGCATGTTGGATAATGTTGTAGAAATTAATGGATTGCCAATCGATCAACAAAGAGATGAAATCTTTAGAAAACGACGACATGGGATGGGATTTTTAGGTCTCGGATCCACAATGACAATGCTTACCATGAAATATGGATCTGATGAATCTTTAGAATTTACTGAAAAGGTTAGTAAGGAATTGGCTGTAACAGGATGGAGAGCATCACTTGATTTATCAAAAGAAAAAGGACCAGCACCAATCCTAAAAGAAGATTTTGATGTAACACACGAAATGCTAAGAAAGCGTCCTGAAATGCTTGATGATGGATATGTGGTCGGAGATAAGATCAAAGGCAGCGTTTTGCATGCAAAATATAGTCGTTACATGCAAAAAATTGGTCAAGAAGATCCACAATTGATCGAAGAGCTTGCAAATCAAGGTGCTAGATTTACCCATCATTCATCAATCGCACCAACTGGAACAATATCGCTTTCCATAGGGAATAATGTAAGCAACGGTATTGAACCTAGTTTTGCGCACCACTATTTCAGGAATGTCATCAGAGAAAAAAAGAAAACAAAAGAAAAGGTAGATGTTTATTCATTCGAGCTTCTCTCATACATTGATAAAGTCAATCCAAAAGCCGATATCAATGCAGAGCAGGGCGCAGAAAATGCTTTGCCTGACTATTTTATTACTGCTGATGATATTACACCAAAGCAACACGTTGATGTTCAGAGCGCTTCACAGGAATGGATTGATTCTTCTATCTCTAAGACCGCAAATGTACCAACCGATTTTCCGTTTGAAGAATTTAAAGATATCTATCTCTATGCCCATGAAAGGAATCTAAAGGGCTGTACAACATTCAGATTTAATCCAGAAGCTTTTCAAGGAGTACTTGTTAAGGAAAAGGATTTGGAGCAAACAAAATATGTATTTGTTCTTGAAGATGGACAAGAGGTTGAGGTTGCTGGAAATGAGGAAATTGAATATGACGGTGAGACACACACAGCGGCAAATTTGTTTGATGCTCTAAAAGAAGGTTACTACGGGAAGTTCTAAAAATGGCAAAAGTAAAAATAGAAAATAAAATAGTTGGTTACAGAGTCAGTGCCGAAGAAAGTTCCCAAATTAATAAAACGCCTGAACAAATAACACAAGAAGAGCCGAATGTTGTTCGCATGCATGAGCGCCTTGAAAGGCCTGAAATGCTTAGGGGGACAACTTATAAAATTAAACCTCCAGTCTCAGATCATGCAATGTATATCACAATCAATGATATTGTTCTGAATCAGGATACAGAGCATGAGAAATTTAGGCCATATGAGATCTTTATCAATTCAAAAAATCTTGATCACTACCAATGGATTGTTGCATTGACTAGGGTTTTGTCTGCTGTATTTAGAAAAGGTGGAGATGTTGCATTTCTGGTAGAAGAGCTGAAAGCAGTTTTTGATCCAAAAGGTGGTTATTTTGCTGGCGAAGGGAAGTTTATGCCCTCAATTATTGCAGAGTTGGGATACGTCATTGAAAGGCATTTCAAGTATATAGGAATCATAGGCGAGCCAGTTTTGGACGAACATCAACAAAAACTGATTGAAGAGAAAAGACAAGAATTTGAAAATCAAAGTAAGCAGCAAGATGCATTTGTAAATACTGAATTTCCTGAAGGGTCGACACTATGTGGACAATGCAATACAGTTGCAGTGGTGCTCATGGATGGTTGTGAAACTTGCTTGAATTGTGGTTATTCAAAGTGTGGATAGAAAAGAGAGTGTATAAATGAAGATGCCTCTTTCAGAAGTAATAGATCGATATACTATTACGTTGCTCAAATCAGAGAGGACTGATGAAGATGTCTCTGAAGAGCTTAGTGCATATAAAAAAGAGATTCCAGATGATGACTCTGTTAATACCTTCATAGATAGGATGTATGAAATTAATGGAAAAATATGGGACACGGAGGGTGATATAAGAAGAGGCGTTGATATGCCGCTTGAAGAAGTTGGAAGACTCGCACTGATTGTGAGAGATCTTAATCAGATAAGAAATGGTATCAAGGGCGAGATTGTGGATGAATTTGCTGAGGGATTTAAAGAAATAAAAGTTAATTATAGGAAAATTGATTACGGACGTTCTGAATAGCCTATATCAAGACTTAAACAGATAAAATAACTAGTTTGGTTTTCACTCAAGCATTATTATGAATACATGCTCACAACCAAAATACTGCGTTTATTCTATAATATCTTTACTTATCTTGTATCTCCGTTATTGATAATTCATCTTATTCTTAGGTCAATATCAGACCAGAGATATATAGAGAGAATTTCTGAACGGTTTGGATTTTATAAAGCTTTTGAAAATAGCATGACGATATGGGTTCATGCCGTTTCATATGGAGAGGTAAACGCTGCACAGTCATTAGTTCGATCATTATTGACTAGATATCCTGATCATAAATTAGTCTTTACATGTACAACACCAACTGGTTCGGCGCTTATAAGGGAGTTATTTAAAGATGATGTCATAAATGTATATTTACCTTATGATTTAAAAGGCCCGGTTATTAGATTTTTTAATTGGGCTAGGCCTAAAGTTGCAATTATTATCGAGACTGAGATATGGCCAAATATCTATCATCATTGCGGAAGAAAAAAAATACCACTTATACTCGCAAGCGCCTGTATTTCTGATGATTCAATGAAGAAATATTCATTTCTTTTTGGCTTATTTAAGGATAGCGTTTCTCAAGGGATTGTTGTCGCAGCTCAGTCTGAAGAAGATGCTGATAAATTCATTTCTTTGGGCGCAATAGAAGAAAGAACTTACGTTACAGGAAATTTAAAGTTTGATAATGAGATCCATGTCAATAGTTCAAAAAAGTCTAATAATTTCAAAACCCCAGTTATTACAGGAAGATTCTCTTGGACTGCAGGTAGCACGCATGATCGAGAGGAAATTGAGATAATCAAGGCTCATAAATTAATTCAAGAAAAATTACCTGATGCTTTACTGATACTTGCTCCAAGAAAGACAGACAGATTCCAATCGGTTTCAAAAATTTTAGATCAAAGTCATATGACTTATATAAAGTGGTCTGAGAACATAGATACAAATATTAATGTAGACGTCTTGCTCGTTGATACATTAGGCGATTTACCATTCTTTTATTCTATTGCTGATGTTACATTTGTTGGAGGCAGTTTATTTGGTGTTGGTGGGCATAATTTGATGGAGCCAGCAATACTTATGAAGCCAGTTATAACGGGACCAAGATTAGAGAATGTTCATGATATCGCTAATCAATTTCTTAAGAATCAATCTATTATTATTGCCAAAGATTTTAAAGAGATCTCAAAGTCTGTCATTGAGTTATCTCAAGATAAGAGCAGGTGTTTAGATATGACATCAAATGCAATGCAAATTATCGAAAAGAATAAAGGATCAAAAGATAAGATTTTAGAGTTAATTAGGCCGCTACTAAATTAATTACATTAACCAACTGTTAATCTGTTCTATATCTTCAACTTTTAGAGTTCCTGCAGCTTGCTTGAGCTTCAGAATATTTAAAATATAGTCATATTTACTAATTGCTAGATTCTTTTGAGCAGAGAAGAGTCTTCTTCTTGCATCCAGAACATCCACAGTTGTTCTCGTTCCAACTTCATATCCAGCCTCTGTGGCTTGCAAGGCTGTAGCAGATGACATGACTGATTGTTGAAGGGCTTTGACAGTTGCGATTCCAGAGATCACACCCAGATATGAGTCTCTTGCAACTTTTGTTGTTTCTCTTGCTACGCGCTCAAGTTTCTCCTTAGAGGCTCTATGCCTTGCAACAGCTTGCTTAACTCTAGATCTTACTTGACCGCCACTGTAAAGTGGAAGTGACATTTGTATCCCAACTCCCTCATTGATATTTTCTGAGTCAGCTGGACTTAAAGCTCCCCCACTGTCAGATCTAAAACTATCTGTATCGGTATCTCTTCTTGCAGCTTGGACACCAATGGTTGGAAGATGTCCACTTCTTTGTATATTAATTTCGCTTTTCGCAATTTCTACACCGACTTCAGCCGACATCAGGCTTAAGTTCTGTTCCAGAGATGTGTTAACCCAGTCATTTTCTCTTTGAGGATTTGGCATGATCAGAGGGAGATCATTGCCAGGTTTTTTTAGCTTACCTGGATAGCTATCCGTAATGGATCTCAAGGACTCCTTTGCAGTCGCTAAGCTTCTTTTTGATATAATTTCATTTGCAATTGATTGATCATAAGCAGCTTGTGCTTCTTGAACATCTGTAATTGCAATCAAGCCGACTTCAAATCGTTTTTGAGCTTGATCCAATTGTTTTTCAATTGATTGTCTTGCAGCTTGTTCAGCTTCAAGCGTATCTTCTGCAGCTAGAATATTAAAATATGCCGATGCCACCCTGATGATTAGATCTTGCTCTGCAGCCAGAAAATCGACCTCTGCTTGTGCAACTGTCTTATTTGCTTTTCTAAGATTCATCCATGCGCCAAAGTCAAAAATTGATTGCCTTAAAGTAATATCCCACTGCAACGTTTCTGATTCTTGAATGAAATCAGTATTGCTAGTCAAAACTGATTCATCTCCAGTGACAGGATTAATAAACCTTTGCTGAAATGTGCTTTGACCGTTGACATCACTGTCTGAAAAAGTTGCCGAGCTGCTCAGTTGAGGAAGTATAAGGCTTCGAGCTTGTGGTTTGCTCTCGATAATAGCTTCTTTATTTGCTAGAGCTTCTTTTATGAACGGATCATTAATGGTTGCCAATTGATAGACTTCCATCAACGAGGCACCATTTGCGCCAAAGCCAAACGTTAGGAATAAGAAAGAAATTATTACTGTTTTTCTCATGCGACTCATTTCGTAACTCATTTATATTTAGATTGATCTAATGCATCAGGGAGAGGAGTGTTTTTTAACATTTTAGCCTCTCCCATGATGTAACGAATTGTAACCCTCTCTTTTGATTCAAATATGAATCAATGATGAACTATAGTAAAGGGATCAATAACAGTGCCACAATATTGATGATTTTGATCAATGGGTTTATAGCGGGACCAGCGGTATCTTTATATGGATCTCCGACTGTATCTCCTGTGATCGAAGCATTGTGTGCCTCAGATCCTTTACCACCACAATGGCCATCTTCAACATATTTCTTGGCATTATCCCAAGCGCCACCACCAGTGGTCATTGAGATTGCGACAAATATCCCTGTGACTATCGTTCCTATTAAGAGTCCACCAAGTGCCTTAATTCCTCCATCTTCAGGCATCATAATATTCATAAGCACTGCTAAGACAACGGGAACAAGCACTGGCAGTATTGAAGGGATAATCATTTCCTTGATCGCAGCTTTTGTTAATAAGTCAACACAGTTAGAATAATCAGGTTTACCTGTGCCTTCCATAATTCCAGGGATTTCCTTAAATTGTCTTCGAACTTCAGTAACGACTGAGCTAGCTGCTCTTCCAACGGCTTCCATCGCGAGCGCGCCAAACAGATATGGCACCATCCCGCCAACAAATAGGCCAATGATTACAGCAGGATCATTGAGCATGAATTGAACCGCTTTACCTTCAGCCTCCAAGTTTGCAGTAAAGTCAGCAAATAATACCAATGCAGCAAGACCCGCTGAACCAATTGCATAACCCTTTGTTACAGCTTTTGTTGTATTACCTACAGCATCCAATGGATCAGTGATACCTCTGATCTCAGATGGTAATTCTGCCATTTCAGCAATACCTCCAGCATTATCAGTAATGGGACCAAATGCATCCAAAGCTACAATCATTCCAGTTAGGGACAACATTGATGTTGCAGCAATTGCAATCCCATAAAGACCACCTAAAGCATAAGCTCCCCAGATGCTCAAACAAACTGCCAGTACAGGAAGAGCTGTCGACTTCATTGAAACCCCAAGTCCAGCGATGATATTTGTTGCATGACCAGTAGTTGATGCCTCAGCAATTTTTTGCACAGGACTATATTCTGTACTGGTGTAGAATTCTGTAACCAATACCATAAAAGCGGTCAAAACTAATCCAATAATCGCAGACCAAAATAGGCCCATGTCCATTCCCATCATTCCGGTGATTGGATAGAAAGCAATTGCAGCAAGTAATCCTGAAATAATGACACCCTTGTAGAGTGCTCCCATAACACTGCCACCTTCTTTCGCTTTAACAAATAATGCTCCAATTACAGAGGCAACAATCGATACCGCACCCAAAACAAGAGGATACATAACAGCATTGGTTGCTTCTGCGCCACTAAAGACTAGGCCACCAAGCAACATCGTTGCAATAATTGTTACCGCATATGTCTCAAAAAGATCTGCTGCCATACCAGCACAGTCACCGACATTGTCACCAACATTATCTGCAATAACAGCAGGATTTCTCGGGTCATCTTCTGGGATTCCAGCTTCAATTTTACCAACAAGGTCAGCTCCTACGTCTGCACCCTTAGTAAAGATTCCTCCGCCAAGTCTTGCAAAGATAGATATCAGAGAGCCTCCAAAAGCCAATCCGATTAATGCATGCAAGCTGTCATCAACAGATACACCAGATGATGTAAGAATTAGGTAATAACCTGCAATACTTAGAAGACCTAAACCAACGACAAGCAAGCCAGTAACTGCACCGCCCCTAAAGGCCATCGATAGTGCTGAATTCATTCCTTGATGTGCAGCTTGAGCAGTTCTCACATTTGCTCTGACGGAAATACTCATACCGATATATCCTGCTAAGCCTGAAAACACAGCACCAATTGCAAAGCCAATTGCACTTGCCCAACCAATTCCACTCACACCCAATAGAATAAATATGACCACACCAACAATCGCAATTGTAGAATATTGTCTATTCAAATAAGCTTGAGCCCCTTCCTGAATCGCGCCGGCAATTTCTCTCATTCGATCATTGCCATCAGATTCCTTGATGATTTGGAGTGAAAAAACCACTCCACAAATGATTGCTACTATCGAAGCAGATAATGCAATCCATAATGCTTGACCTTCTGTCATCATGTACTCCTCATTTAATTCTTATATAGAAGATTGTTAAAAATTTTGTGGATCATACCATAAATTTCGATTTTAGCCTCTTTGGAACGAGTTTATTTTTTAGTTCACAAAAGACCGGTAAACCATTCCTATAAGGCGGATAACCTTCTCCACCAATTAATGGCATCATGTATTCTTTGCAGGCTTTGGTAATGCCATAACCATTAGAGGTAATAAATTTCTTAGGCATCATTTTTTCATTATTGGCAACTTTTGATAGATCTGTTGATCCAATTACCCATTTATAGGGCTTATTTGACTTTCGAACGATTGTCATCATTTTAGATTTCTCACCTTTTATGGCAGCTTTGACAGCCATTTCGCCAACCGCATAAGCTTGCTTTAAATCGACCTCTGAAGCGAGATGCCTTGCAGATCTTTGGAGATAATCTGCGATTGCATAATGGTATTTGTATCCAAGTGATTTCTTTATCATGTTAGCAAGAACTGGAGCAACCCCACCAAGTTGTTTGTGACCAAAAGAGTCTTTGCTTCCAGCATCTGCTAGAAATTGTCCATTTTCATATCTGGCTCCCTCGCTTGCCACAATGACGCAATAACCATTTTTCTTTACTGATTGATCAACATGTTTAAGAAAATCCTTCTTTTCAAATGGAACTTCTGGAAAGAGAATAATATGTGGTGGATCATTTCTTTTGTTTGAGATTAAGCCTCCTGCTGCTGCAATCCATCCCGCATGTCTTCCCATAACTTCTAGTATAAAAACTTTAGTTGATGTTTCTGCCATCGAAAGAACATCAAGACTTGCTTCATTTGTTGAAACAGCGATGTACTTGGCAACTGAACCAAAGCCTGGACATGTATCTGTAATCGGCAAATCATTGTCTACAGTTTTTGGAATCCCGATAGAAGCAATTGGGAAGCCTATCTCAGATCCAATCTGAGAAACTTTGTGTGCGGTATCCATTGAATCACCACCACCGTTATAAAAGAAATAACCTATATCATGTGCTTTAAAGACCTCAATCAATCGCTCATATTCTCTTCGGTTTTCTTTTATTCCTTTCAGCTTATATCTTGCAGAGCCAAACGCTCCTCCAGGCGTATATTTTAGAAGCTCAATTTGTTTTGATGATTCATAGCTTGTATCAATTAAATTTTCCTCAAGAGCTCCTAAGATCCCATTCTTTCCTGCAAAAACTTTTCCTATCTTCTTAGGGTATTTCCTTGCTTTTTCAATCACTCCTGCAGCACTTGCATTGATGACTGAAGTCACTCCTCCGGATTGTGCATAGAATGCATTCTTTGGCGCCA
>CETH01029695.1_pt1 | contig 11392 bp, 10 predicted proteins | sample 361461 | NCBI WGS metagenome assembly CETH01 (sample SAMEA2622695, study PRJEB7988) | marine metagenome | isolation source: saline water (ENVO:00002010), including
CTGTTGTTATTTTAATAACCAATGAATCATTTAAATTGTACATATTCTGAACTAATCCCTTGCCAAATGATTTTTCTCCAATAACCAAAGCTCTATCCAAATCTTGCAATGAGCCTGCTACTATTTCACTAGCAGAAGCAGAACTCTTATTAATTAAAACCACTATAGGAATATCTAAGTCAATAATAGGTCTTCTTTTTGATTTCCATTCTTTATTAGATCTATTTGTTTTTCCTTTTTGGACTAATAATATTTCTCCTCTATCAGTTAGGTAGTCTAATATATTAATTGCGACACTTAACAGTCCCCCTGAGTTCCCTCTTAAATCAATTATCAATCCACTCATATTTAAATCATTTAGTTCATTTAATGCAAGTTTGAAATCTTTATCAGAATTTTTTGAAAATCGAGTCATTCTAATATAACCAACATTGTTTTCATTAACTCCCCAATAAGGAACATTCTTTAATGCTACGTTTGATCTTACTAAATCAAACTTTAGTTTTTCTTTCGTTAATTTTCGATAAACATGGAATGTGACGACTGAATCAATCTCTCCTTTAATAGCTTTTAAACATTCTTTCAATGAAAGCCCAGATGTAGAAGTTGAGTCTACCATCATAATATCATCTCCAACTAATAATCCTTCTGAATAAGCAGGACTATTTTCAAAAACAGACAATATCGTTAAAGTATCTCTCCTCATTCCCAACTGAATACCAACACCTCCATACTTTCCTCTTCTCAAATCATCATATTTTTCTTTGCTCTTTCCTGAAAGTAATTTAGTATAAGGGTCGAGCTGTTTTGAAAAACCTTTAATACCTTCTTTAACAATCTCAGATTCATTAAGAGAATCGACATAATTAACTTTCAAATATTTAAATGATTTTTCTAATAATTTAAAATAATCTTCATAAGATTCCTTATTATCAAAGACTATCTTATCTTTTTTATTTTGCCCAATAGAAAAACTCAATAAAACTATATATAAAAAAATAAATAACCTCATTTTAAAACATCTCCAAATCTTGAATTAATAACAGATAGTAATTCAATGTTAATTTGTTCTTGATTCTTGTTGTTGCAATCTAATACAACAAATCTTTGACTATATTTTTTTGAAAGCTCTAAATAACCATTTCTAACATTTTTCCAAAATTGCAAATTAGATTTTTCCATTCTATCTTTATTAATAGACATTCTATTTAGTGCAGTATTGATATTTAAATCAAAAAACAATGTCAATTTTGGCAAAACACCTTGTATCGCAAAATCATTTAAAATATCAATATTCTTTTTATTGATACCTCTACCATATCCTTGATAAGCAATTGTACTATCAATATATCTATCACATAAAACAAATTGATTATTTTTTAAAGCTGGTTTAATAATTTCATTAACTAATTGAGACCGAGATGACATAAATAACAAAACTTCTGTATATTCATTAATATTATTTCTATTATCAAGGAGAATATTTCTTATTTTTTCAGAAACAACATTTCCACCAGGCTCTCTAACTACTATATTATTTATATTATTTTTATCAAATTTAGTTTTCAATAAATTAATTTGAGTAGATTTTCCACTACCATCAATACCCTCAAATGTAATTAATTTATTCATAATGAATAACCTTCTTTTGCTACTAAAATCACATATTCTCCCTTAATATTTTTATCCTTTAATTTATCAATTATAGAATTAATAGAACCTAAAAATGTTTCCTCATAATATTTTGTCATTTCTTTACATACTGAAATAACTCTATCACCCATAATAGATTCTATTTTTATTAAAGTTTTTATTAACCTTTTGGGAGATTCAAAAATAATAATTGTAGCATCTAAATTTGATAAAAAATCCAATCTTTTTTTTAATCCCTTTTTTTTAGGTAAAAATCCTTCAAAATAAAATTTATCTGTAGGAAGGCCACTGATAGATAAAGCTGAAATAGCTGAACTTGGTCCAGGAATCGATAAAACTTTTATATCATTTAATAAAGCTAAATTAACTATCCTATAACCTGGGTCACTAATACATGGAGTACCCGAATCAGATACAAGAGCTATTTTATTACCTTCTAATAATAACTCTAAAATTTTTTTTGATCTATTAATTTCATTAAAATTATTATATGTAATAATTTGATTTTTAATTTTATAAATAGATAAAATTTTTTTCGTAATTCTTGTATCTTCAGCTGCAATTAAATCAACGTCATTTAATACATCTATAGCTCTATTGCTAATATCACTTAAATTTCCAATTGGAGTTGATACTATATAAAGACTACCCAACAAAATTAATTAAGCATATTTTTTATAGTTTTATGAATTATCTCAATTGAAGCATCAATATCACTTTTAATCACATTTAAATGAGGTCTAAATCGGATACTATTATCACCTGAACCCAAAATCATAACTTTATTTTTAAATAATTCAGAAATCATTTTATCTCGTTCAGCCCCAGAGGGTAAATCAAACGCACAAAATAAACCCAGACCTCGTGGATTTGAAATATATCCAGGAAATTCATTTGCCAATCTATGAATATGTTCTAAAAGATAATCACCCATTTCACAAGCATTACTAAATAAATTTTCTTGACACATAATTTCTAATATTAATTTAAATCTGTACATATCTACTAAATTTCCACCAAAAGTAGAATTTATACGACTTGATTCTTTAAATACATTTTCATCATAATCACAAATTCTAGCAGAAGCCATCATACCGCATACTTGAGTTTTTTTACCAAATGAAATAATATCAGGTTTAACTGAAAAATGCTCATGTGCCCACATTTTCCCTGTAATTCCTACTCCTGTTTGGACTTCATCAAAAATTAAAACAATATCATTTTCATCACAAATATTTCTTAAAGATACCATAAAATCATCTCTAAAATGATTATCTCCACCTTCTCCTTGAATAGGTTCAATAATTATTGCTGCAATATCATTTGAATTATTAGAAATAATATTATTTATTTCTGTAATAACATCTTTTTCTTTAATCATAACATCATTTAAAATATCTTTATTAACAGGAAAAGATAATTTAGGATTATCTACTTTAAACCATGGGAATTTCGGGAAATACATTGTTTTCCTTGGATCAGATGTGTTTGTTAGAGTTAATGTATATCCTGATCTACCATGAAAAGATTGTTTAAAATAAATAACTTTATCACCTTTTTGTTTAAATCCATTTTCTAAATTCTTTCTTCTTTTCCAATCAAACGCAGCTTTTAAAGAATTTTCAACAGCTAAAGAACCTCCATCTATGAAAAAAACTTTCTTAAAATAACCATCTGACATTGCATACTTACTAAAAGTTTTCATAAAATCTGCATAATAGATATTATATACATCTGAAAGGGTTGTTTTATTAATAGCAATATCACCCAATATATCTTTATGTTTTACAATATATGGATGGTTATAGCCTACTGCTCCTGAAGCATACATTGAAAACATATCTAAATATTTATCACCATTTCTTTGATCTACTAAATAAGAACCATAACTTTTCTTTAAATCAATTATAGGCTCAAAGCCATCAGCTAATATATTTTCATCTAGTATTTTTCTTATATCTTTAGGTTCAATTTTCATAAAATTCCTTTTTTAAATATCAAATTTAATACCTTGAGCAAGAGGTAAATCTGTACTCCAATTCATAGTATTGGTTTGTCTTCTCATATATGCTTTCCAAGAGTCTGAGCCTGATTCTCTGCCTCCACCAGTTTCCTTTTCGCCCCCAAAAGCACCCCCTATTTCTGCTCCTGATGTACCTATATTAACATTTGCAATACCACAATCACTACCTTTATGAGATAAAAAGGTTTCTGCATTAATTACATTATTTGTAAAAATAGATGAAGATAATCCCTGAGGAACAGAATTATGCAACTCAATTGCTTCATCTAAAGTTGAAAAAGTCATAATATATAAAATAGGTGCGAATGTTTCTTCCTGCACAATATTATAATGATTCTCAGCTTTTACTATAGTTGGTTCAACAAAAAAACCTTTTCTATTTACAACATTTCCTCCATATAAAACCTGACCACCTTCTTCCTTGACTTTATCAATAGCTGCTAAATAATCATCAACTGCAAACTGATCAATTAAAGGTCCCATTAAAGTAGAAGAATCAAGTGGATCTCCTATATTAACCTGCTTATATGCATTTAATAATTTATCTACTAATTCTTTTTCTATAGATTCATGAACAAAAATCCTTCTTGTTGAAGTACAACGTTGTCCCGCTGTACCTACTGCACCAAAAGCAATAGCAGGAACAACTAAATCCATATTTGCTGTTTCATCAACTATAATGGCATTATTACCACCTAATTCTAATATAACTTTACCTAATCTAGAACCAACAACTTCACCAATTCTTTTACCCATTCTAGTTGAACCTGTAGCAGAAATCAATGGAACATTTTTATCATTAACAAGTTTTTCACCTATAACTGATCCACTTCCAATAATTAAATTAAATATACCCTTATACCCCTCTTTCTTTAAAACATCATTACAAATATTTTGGACAGCGATAGAACATAGAGTAGTTTTTGAAGATGGTTTCCATATAGAGATATCTCCACAAACCGCTGCAATAAATGCATTCCATGCCCAAACAGCAACAGGAAAATTAAATGCTGATATAATTCCAACATTTCCAATTGGGTGCCATTGCTCATACATTCTATGCATAGGTCTTTCAGAATGCATTGTCAAACCATATAATTGTCTAGATAGCCCAACAGCAAAATCAGCAATATCTATCATTTCCTGAACTTCTCCATCACCTTCTGCTTTTATTTTACCCATTTCAAGAGCAACTAAACTTCCTAATAAATCTTTATTCTCTCTTAAAGCATTACCCATTAATCTAATTAATTCACCTCTTTTAGGAGCAGGCACCATTCTCCATTCTTCAAATGCTTCATTAGATGCATTTATTACCTTATCATAATCTGACTCCGAACATTTATAAACTTTTGCAATTAGTTCACCAGTAGTTGGATTTATTGAATCTATTACTCCTTTATCAGATGTTTCAAACCATTCTTCTCCTCCTACACAAGAACCATAATTTTCATTTTTTATATTTAATTTTTCTAATATATCATTCATAAATTTTATCCCTTTAAATTTTTCTGTTCTAAGCTTGGTGTTTTAAATGACCAATAAATAAGTATAGCAACCATTAAAAATAAAATAACCAGTGTTGCATAATTATATTCTTTAGTTGAAAATGCTATTAATTCTTCAAAACGTCCAATTAATAAAGAAATTCTACCCATAACAGCATAACCAAAAGACGCTCCAAATTTAATCATCAGAAAATATATTCCAATTTTACTAATAACACCTATAGTACCTTTGTGTTCTTTTGAGAAAAAGAAATAAATCAAACCCGAAAAAACGCCAAAAAGAATTACAAACTGATTAATAATACTAAAATAACTAGCATCTAAATTTACCGCTGAATTTTTAATTTGTAATAAAATATTTGAATTCAAAAAAACATAGAATTTTAAACCAGCTATCATGCCTACTATATACCCTATTGATATTCTAGATAGCCAGCTAAGAGATGGAACCAATCTACATAACATGAAAATTCCTAAAATAAAAGGAACTATATATAAAAAGTTTAATTCATATCCAGCATCAATATATTCAGGAAACAACCTTCCAAATAACAATGGCCATATTGTATCCCAAAAAGTAATAACAAAAATATAACCGGCTGAGACTCCTACAAAAATATGTTCCGCTACTCTGTAAAATGGATTATCACCATACAAATAACTGAATATACATAAAGTCATCAACACAATAAACCAAGCTCCTAATATATGAGATTCAATAAACATTAAAACTCTTGATTCCTTTTTATATAATAATAAGATAAATTTCCTAAAATAATAAATAACACAATGAATAGATGGGCAAGTGATTGAGAAGACATACGTGAAGTTGCTTTTCCTCTTAATATATCTGCATCTATATTAATATTACTATTTCCAGAATTTCTTTCCTGTAATAAAAAATTATAAACCAATTGTTCATATTCAGCAGCTCCAGGCATTCCTGCTAAAATTCCTCTAATTTGACCAGATTCTACATATGGAATAGCATCTGTAACCATAATAGAAGTACATCCTGAAGATAATGGAATGTTTTTAGGATCACATGCATATTGAACCCATTCTTGATTTCCTGGGACACCTGCAGAAAAATCAAAAACATAATCAAAATCTTCTATACTATTAACTGAATTCATAATAGGAATATCCAAAATTGATGTTTTATTTATATCTTGCTTATAAACTTCTCGAAAATTAGTTGTTAAATTTTTAATAACTACTTCTCCACCAACTTTATAATCAAACATAACATAATCAATGCCATACTCTAAATTAAATAAATTAGATTTTTCTATATTCAGAATTGCATCTTTAGACATTTGAACACCTTCTGGGAATAAAGACATAATATAGACACTAACACCTTTAGTGAATAAATGATTCAATAGAGCAATCGCCATTGGATGAATCTCTGGCTTAGTACTAGCACCATAAGCAAAACAAATTAATATTTTATCATCTTCTTTTAATTTCGATATTTCATTAAAAACAATTTCTGTATTTTTAGTTGTTTGTACAGGAAAATTAATCAAGTTAGGCATAAGAAGGGGGATTAAAACAGAAAGACCAATAATAACAAAAATTATCCTTCTATCTAAACCTCCTAATTTAAGTAATATATTTTTCACGATATTATCAATCTCCTAAAATTGACTTTTCTCTTCCTGTTATTATTCTAAAGGACTGCGCTATAGTACCAAGAGCAATTCCTATCATTATTGATCTAGAACCCGCTGTTGCAGGAACATCAAAAATCCATTCTTGAATTAAAGGTATAGATAAAAATGATGGAGTATTAGAAACACTCCATTGAAAATAAAAACTACCTGCAATTAAAAAAATAATATTTACGCTTAGATAATTAATAACAAAAATTTTCTTATCCTTAAAAAAGGAGCCGAATAATGCAAAAAATAATGAAATATAAATAATTAGAACAATCCACCAAGGAATAATTTGTCCTATAGGGACTCTACCTATCATCAATAGTACACCTGAAATCAACAATAGCGTAGCTTCAAAATTTCTAATTTTAAAAGCTCTATAAGATGCTGAAGCTACAAAAAAAGCAAGTAAAGCAAACATTGTTGAAGCAAGAGGTAAGTAAACATAATTAAACATCCAATAAAAATATGAACCTTCATTCTTTAAGTGCGCACCCATCATGCTATCAGTATTATTATATAAAAAACCAAAAAATATCATTAATAAAAATCCTAGAAGTGTAAAAATACTATATTGCCAATTATTTTTTTTATAAGCAATTTTTCCTAAATGATTTTGCAAAAGGTTTATAACACCTAAAAATGCAGCAAAACCTGCAATAATCATATACCATTGATTAGCATCATTATCTACAAAATCTTTTAATATCTTATTATTTATAAAATATCCAGATAAGCTAAGAAATCCCATAAACATCATTATAAAAATTGCAATTTGTTTTTTCATCTTTATATAATATTTATCCTAAAAACATCTTTAATATCAAATGACACTAATCCTAAATAATTTAGCATTGAAAATAAAACAACAATCAAAATTAATAGCATCGATAATAGTTTAACATAGTCTTGTCCTTTTATACTCCCTATCATCTCAGGCTGTTTTGATAAATATGCACTTGCAGCATAAAACTCTTCTCCAATTAAAGTATAAGAACAAGCTGTAACAAAGAATGGTATTTGAGATGATGAACCCGTACCAGCTATTTGAATTGCATCAATTGAATTTCCTGTTTCTGCTAATATTAAAGATTCAGCATAAAATTTCCCTTGATAAAAAATTGCAGCAGGCTTTTCCCTAAGCATTATACCATTAACACCTGCAGCATAAGCAAACTGATCATCTGTAACATAATGAATCATATTATCATTATATAAATCAGGTCTACCTTTTCTAAGATATGCTTCTTTACAGGTTTCTTTTGCCGTTTCCATTACAATTGGGACAGCAACAGGGACATTTAAATTTGTTTCATATTCTGCAGTCATTCCTGAAACATGACCCAGAATAACTAAACCAGATATTGTATCAATCTGATCAAGACCTGATATCCCTGGAACAAATAAAACAGAAGTTCCCATTTCAGTTGCTCTACCAACAGCTTCCTCCATTGCACTCATACCAGATATAGGCCTTAAATATATTTCTTCACCAGCTTTTGCTTTTTGTATGAAAAATTCTATTGTCAAACATGAAATAACGACAAATACAAAAGTCATTTCATTACCATTAACAAAAACATTATATGGATTTAAAAAATAAAATGAAATAATAAGAACAGAGGAAAATAAATATTTAAAAAAATCATTCATTATTTAAAATTTCTCCAATAGATAGTGCCTGTTTTTCTTCAATTTTTCTAATCACATATTCAATATTTTGTTTACTTTCCAATAATTCAATTATTGGATAAAATTTTTTACTGCTTACAAATGAGGTAATTATGGGACCAAAAAAAATTAAAGCTTGACTACCAACAAAAGATAGATATTTAGTACTTTCTAAAAAAAATATAGTTGGTGCAGATAATTTTTTACCTACAATATAATCTGAAAAATCATCTAATATTATTTTTTCTTCATTTTTCATATTCAAAATTACTAATAATTAATTAGATAAAATAACTTCTAAATTTGCTCTTGGAATAATTTCTTTAGATTTATCTAAAAATTCAACCTCAGCAACACGCACTTTTGTGCCTGATTCAACAATAGACAATTCAGAAGGCAAACTAACAATTTTTCCAATCATCCCAAAATAAGGTTCTCTTATGACACGAACAAATGAATCTAAAGAAATAATAAGTTGATCATCATCAAAATCTTCTATTTCATTATTTTTTTCTACAAATTTATTATTAGGAATAATTATCTCTGGTCTTAATACTCCTGCTCTAATCTGTGTAGCTCCATTAATACAAACATTTTTGTTTATATTATCAATCAATAAATCAAAAGTTCGTTTAGCAATAGGAATGTCACCAAAACCTTCTGTAATTATTAATGTTGTTAAATTTTCTGTCCCTGTTATTGCAACACCTAATGGATAACCTAAAATTTTAGATAAATCGTTATAATCAAAACCTCCACAAATAACACCTTTTACACCAACAGATTGAGCTTTAACATACAATTTAAAATCTAAGTAAGAACCACATACGATAATTTTATTTTTCAATGTCTCATCAATCTGATCTTCTTCAACTTTTTCATCTATAGAATCAACTAATACAACTAGTTCTCCTCTTTTTTCCCCACCTACACCAATGATTCCCTGAATTAATGACCCCTGACCCTGAATACGGACACCTTCTTTTTTGTAAACATCTAATACTTTTCCAGGAATATATGAATCAATCTGCACTGGCTTAGGCTTTTCAGATATAATGACTTGTCCTGTAATATTAGAAATATTTGTAACAAATCCATCTACAGGAGATTTTACTTCTGATTTAAAAATTCCGAACAATCCTTTACTTTGAGCAATAATCTGATTTTTATGTACTAAATCTCCAATTGAAAAAATCATACAAGACTCTACTTGATCAGGATCAATATTTAATTCATTAGATAAATTAATCATATGTACATTACCTGGAATCTGCGTTGATGCTACAATTTTGTCATGCAAAACTTCTTCACCAATATCAGTATGGACCTCACCTTTCATTGGTAAAATTCTATCTTTATAAATTTTAGTTTGATTTAATACTTTTAATCCTGGAGTGTATGATTTTGACATAAAATTTATTAAATATATTCTTTAGTTATTGTAGACCAATTTTCAATTTGTTTTTTTCTATCATAATTGTTTTTAAAAACAAGAGGTCTCCCCCTTCCATCTAATATAATACCAACTTCTCCCCCTTTAACCACAGATTCTAATTCAACCCCATATCCATTGCCAACATCAACATTTTTTGATGGGAAAATTTTAATTTTATATTCTTCTAAATCAAGCTTCAAATAAATAAAATCAGATTCAAATAATTCACCTTTTATATCTTTATTTTTATCAAAAATTTCATACTTAAATAAAAGCTGTTTATCCTTTATATTTTTTACTTTCGGGGCGATACAACTTCCTAGAATAATTAAACAATCTCTATGAAAGACTTCAATTGCAGCTTGTTCATGCACTGTAGATAATACACCTAACTGAGGCATCATAAATATTGAATCAACAGCAATTTGCGTAATTCCTTCTGGTAAAAAAGAATCTATCAGCATCCTCATAGATTGCATTCGTTTTGGAGCATGAGACAAAACTCCTCCAGAACCTACAATTAAATCTAATTTCATCATATCAACTAAGGTTTCGCCACTAGATTGCTGATCAAAAGTATCTGAAATAGTTCTTTCTTTTTTTACTCCCTTTAAAGATACTGCAAAATTTTTATGTTGTTCAAATGACAATCTTAGAGCTTCCCTAGCCAAGGCATGTTCTATTTTTAATTCTTCAAGAGTTTGAGGTATGGTAGTTGGACGAATCATTTTATTCGCAATTCTATTTGTAAGATTAAATTCATCTATATTAAAAGAAACCCATCTTTTAATATTTTCTATACCGGATTCTGCAAGAACATTACAAATAGAATAACTCATGCCTAAATTAGCACTAACTGTTCTATTAAATTCACCATCAAACACAGAAAAAACATCCGTAGTAGCTCCACCTATATCAACTCCCACTACTGAAATATTATCATTATTTGCTATTGTTTTTATAATCTTTCCTACTGCTCCAGGAGTAGGCATAATTGGAACATGTGTCCACTTCAATAATTTATCATATCCTGGAGCTTGAGCCATGACGTGCTCCATAAATAAATCATGAATTTTGTCTCTACTAGGCTGTAAATTCTCTTTCTCAAGAGTAGGACGAATATTTTCAACCATAATTAAATCACAAATACTATCTAGAGCCTGTTTAATTTCATCTTGGGCTTTTATATTACCTGCATATATTATAGGCAACTTATAATTAGAGCCTAAGCGAGGTTTTGGATTTGAAGTCTTTATAATTTCTGCAAGTTGCATAACATGAGTAATAGTCCCTCCATCTACACCTCCTGACAACAATAACATATCAGGCCTTAATTCACGAATTCTTTTAACTTTTTCATGATATAAACGTCCATCATTAGAAGCTAAAATATCCATAACAATAGCTCCTGCACCCAAAGCTGCTCTTTCAGCACTTT
>CETH01180306.1_pt1 | contig 11387 bp, 9 predicted proteins | sample 361461 | NCBI WGS metagenome assembly CETH01 (sample SAMEA2622695, study PRJEB7988) | marine metagenome | isolation source: saline water (ENVO:00002010), including
GCTGCTGGGGTAGGCATGGGTGGTAATGGAACACACATTGGTTCAACGGCTAATGTTTTCATTGTTACAATCTCTGAAAGAATGGCAAAAGACGCGAATGATCCTAGCTTAGCCATCACGCCTATCCTGTGGATGAAAAAAGGCTTACCAATAATGTTGGCCACATTGGTGACTTGTACATTAATTATGTATACCTTTTGGGACTTCTTTTCTGCTCCAGCCCTCTAACTTCTCTCCCTCTCTAGTCCGAAGTTCCGGCTGCAGAGGGAGTGGTTTGAATGCGATAATTAGATTTGATTTCGGTTAACTGCCATTTAAATTTAATTTTTTGAGGTGTGGGTATTAACTATCTTGCTAAATTGAATGAGCTGAAAGATTCGGACATGGTGATCTTGTTCTACGATTACAGGATAATCGCAGCAGGTGATCAGTATATTTGGAAGGTAAACGCCATAGCCTCCTACCTTCCTGATGACTTATTCTTTCTTCTTGTTGAATCATCCAATCAACGCGTGTACGCGTTAGATCTAAACTCAGATATCTCCCATAGCCTATCTGCAGAGTGTTTGTCTCTGCGAAGTTTAATTTTTTCAGATATTGGAACAGAGTCATTTATCGCAGGGAAGGCCAACCAAATAGTGGAGTGGTACAAGTCTCATCAATACTGCGGTGCGTGTGGTGGTAGCAATCTGCCTGGCGAAGGACAAAGAGTCATGCATTGCCCAACTTGTCATACGCAGTATTTTCCTAGGATTAATCCCTGTGCAATAGTGCTTATAACGAGAGAGAGAGAGATTTTGTTAGCACGAAGCTCAAGGTTTCGATCCGGATTTTTCAGTTGTCTAGCAGGTTTTATCGAAATAGGAGAAACAGCTGAGTGTACGGTCCATCGGGAAATAAAAGAGGAAGTAGGCATCCTCGTTGATAATGTAAGGTATATAAAAAGTCAATCTTGGCCGTTTCCCAGTCAACTCATGCTGGGATTTCATGCTGACTATGTTTCGGGTGAGATAGTGGTGGAGCCGACAGAGCTTGAGGAAGCTGCTTGGTTTGACATCGCAGATTTGCCTTCAGTCCCTTCAGCAGGAATAAGCGTCGCGGGCGAACTGATTCAGCTCTATAAAGAGGAAATCGAACGAATAAAAGCATAAAATAACCCCTTAACAAAATATCTATTTAGGCAATGAATAAATACTAAGTGGGTGTAGGAGAGTATTTTGGAGTTTTTAATTGATTACGGTATGTTTTTGGCTAAGGCTATCACTATAGTCTTATCTATCGGGGTCGTTGTAGGTTTAATTGCTTCAGCGGGACAGAAAAATAAAAAAGGAGAAAAGAAAGGGAATATCAGAGTAACTCAAATTAACGAACACATAGATGGTTTAAGAGATACTTTAAGAGCTTCGATATTGGATAAAGAACAATTAAAGGAAATCGGAAAAACTGAAAAAAAGAAAATTAAGGCTGAAAATAAAAGAAAGAAAAAAGCAACAGTTAAAAATACGGAAGGTTCAGACGAAGACGATTCCGTAACGAAGAGACATTTTGTCTTAAATTTTGAAGGGAATATTGCTGCAGATGCAGTGGAATCGTTGAGAGAAGAAATAACAGCCATATTATCTATGGCAACTGAGAACGATGAGGTTATTCTGCGGCTGGAAAGTCCCGGTGGGATGGTTCATGCTTACGGTTTAGCTTCATCGCAATTATTAAGAATTAAAAATAAAAACATACCTCTCACCATTTGCGTTGATAAAGTTGCGGCCTCTGGTGGTTACATGATGGCTTGTTTGGCAGATAGGTTGGTAGCCGCACCTTTTGCTATTATCGGATCAATCGGAGTTTTAGTTCAGCTACCCAATTTTCATAGAGTATTAAAAAAATACGATGTGGATTATGAGATAATTAGTGCTGGAGAATATAAGAGGACCCTTACGCATTTTGGGGAAATAACGAACAAAGGAAAGGAAAAGGTTAAAGAGGATGTAGAAAATATACACCAGATTTTCAAAGATTGGGTGAAAACTTATCGTCCCAGTGTTGAGATAGACACAATTGCCACGGGCGAAACGTGGGTAGGCTCGCAGGCCAAAGATAGGTATATGGTTGATGATATAAAAACGAGTGACGAGTGCGTTATCGAAGCCTGTGAAACATCTGATGTATATGAAATTAAGTTTGAAATAAAGAAGCCTCTGCAAGTGAGACTTGCAAATCTACTAGAGGAGTCTGCTCATAGACTAATCAGCCGATGGTTCGGAAAATCGGACCACGATATTTACCAATAGAGAGATACATAAATGGCAGAGCAATCTTTCGAAGCATATAGAGTATCAGAGAATGCGGAGAATAATTTTGATTCGACTATCATAAAACGTACGATAAATGAATTGACACCGAGTGATGTGTTAATAAAAGTTAGTTATTCCTCGTTAAATTATAAAGATGCACTTTCGGCATCAGGAAACAAAGGTGTTACAAGAAAATATCCTCATACACCGGGCATTGATGCTGCTGGTGTTGTGGTTTCTTCAAATTCGAAAAAATTTGAGGCCGGCGATGAGGTAATTGTCACCGGCTACGATTTGGGTATGAATACTGATGGTGGTTTTGGACAGTATATTTCTGTTCCATCAGACTGGGTAGTGCCGCTGCCCGGAAACTTAAGCCTTCGGGAAAGTATGGTGCTGGGCACTGCTGGTTTAACGGCTGGACTCTCAGTCAAAAAGCTCATTGATGCTGGACTAAAGCCTAAAAATGGAGACATTTTAGTTACAGGAGCGACAGGAGGGGTTGGTGTTCTAGCCATAGCATTGCTCATCAAACTGGGATTTAGTGTGACCGCAAGCACTGGTAAAACCTCAGAGATAACTTTTCTAGAGGCATTAGGAGCACAGGTAATCGATCGAGTTGAGTTGAGTGAGGCAAGCACTAAACCTCTATTGAAGGAAAGATGGAGTGGTGCAATAGATGTGGTTGGTGGTGAGACATTAGTAAATGTCTTGAAGCAAATTAGGTATGGGGGGAGTGTCGCTGCTTGCGGTCTAGTAGAGTCTCCTAGCATCGCGCTAACCGTTTTGCCTTTCATTCTTCGTGGGGTGAATTTATTAGGCATTGATTCTGTGGAAATACCCCTTGCTACAAAGTGTAGCGTTTGGAATAAATTTGCTGCCGATTGGAAAATTGATAATTTAGAGGATTTGGTTACAGAAATTAGTATGGCTGAGTTGTCAGACAAGCTTAAGCTACTTTTAGCTGGTAATGCTAGAGGTAGGTACGTACTCAGTATGAGTAGTTAACGGCGTCTAAACAAAGGATTTTTCTCAAGTACCGTGCATTGATAGCTGGCTTTAAAGTCATCGAGTGCATTTATGCAAGACTCAGGATCTTGATCGTGCCTAAGTAGAAACGAACTAAAACCACACTGGTGCATATAAAATATCTGATCTCTTAAAACATCTCCGACAGCCCTTATTTCTCCCGTAAATTTCCTAGTTTGCCTGAGCTCTCTAGCAGTGCTGTATGGTCTACCATCCGAAAACACCGGAAAGTTTAACGCAATCAATGAAAAAGTATTCAGCTCTTCCTTGATTTCGTCCAAAAATTCGTCACTGTCGAGCCAAATAGTGGTGCTACCCAAATAATTCTCGATCTCGGGTTTGTACATATTCCAGAATTTAATTGGTACGATAAGGTTTCTGTCTTGAGTAACATGCAAAATATCTGGACCTGAAGCCTCTTTAACGAGCGTCCAGTCATCATGTTCTATTGCTCGCTGCCTAATCAGGTTTTGCATATACATATTCCTTGAATGGTTCTAACCCTATTCGATTATATGTTTCTATAAATGTTTCACCTTTGTTTCTGGAAGCTCGGTAGATGTTAATTATTTTGTCTATAATCTCCGGTATTTCCTGTTCGGAGAAAGCAGGCCCAATTATCTTTCCGATACTAGCTTGGTTTTTAGACGAACCACCTAGCGATATTTGATAAAACTCTTCACCCTTTTTATCGACACCAAGAATACCGATATTACCTACGTGATGATGACCACATGCGTTCATGCAGCCAGAGATATTTATTCTTAGCTCACCAACATCACGTAAAAATTTTTCGTCCGAAAACTTACGCTGTATTGATTCAGCTATCGGGAGTGACTTTGCATTTGCTAAAGCGCAAAAATCTCCGCCGGGGCAGCAAATAACGTCTGATAGTAGACCTAAGTTTGTTACCGACAATGATTTGTTATTAAGCTTCTGCCAGAGAGAAGGAAGGTCTGACTGTTTGACGTCTGCCAGCACAATGTTCTGATGATGAGTAATTCTAACCTCACCAAAGCTATATTTGTCTGCTAAGTCTGCTACAAATTCTAGCTGCGAGTCAGTTATGTCTCCTGGTGCGATACCTGTCTGTTTGAAGCATATTGTTACTATGGAATAACCTGCTTTTTTATGCTGACAAACGTTCTGCTCGAACCATGCGTTGAATAGCAGGTTATTATTAAGTTCCGATTTTAGTATCTTTGGATGATCTCTTAGTTCTTCATAGTTAGCTTCGAGAAAATAATTTTTGCATCTTGTAATTTCGTCTTCCGTAAGGGTAAGTGGCCCATCTTTAATTTGATTCCATTCTTGCACAACTAAATTTTTGAATTTATCTATCCCAGTCTCCTTAACCAGGATTTTAATTCGTGCCTTATACTTATTATCTCGTCTTCCAAGTCGATTGTAGACTCGTAATACTGCTTCTAGCGCTGTGAGGAGGTGACGCTTTTCAACGAAGTCGAATACCTCTTTTCCTATCATCGGAGTCCGCCCCAAACCACCGCCGGCTAGTATTTGAAAACCAATTTGATTTTCAGGGCCGGCCTTCAAATAGATTCCTATATCATGAACTTGAGTCGCCGCCTGATCCGTCAGGGTGCCACATACTGCAATTTTAAATTTTCTGGGCAAATATGCGAACTCGGGGTGAAATGAAGACCACTGTCGAATTAGTTCGCAGTATGGCCTGCTGTCTTCAATCTCGTCTGGCGACACTCCAGCGAATTGATCTGTGGTGGTGTTTCTAATGCAATTTCCGCTAGTTTGAATAGCATGCATTTCAACATCTGCGAGGTCCTGTAAAATATCGGGTACGTCCTCTATTGCGGGCCAGTTAAATTGTATATTTTGCCGTGTGGTTAAATGTCCATAACCTTTATCGTAATGGTTTGAGATGAACGCAAGTTTCCTCAGCTGGTCTGATGACAATAACCCATAAGGTATTGCTACTCTCAGCATCGGCGCTAATCTTTGAATGTATAAACCATTTTGAAGTCGTAGTGGTAAATACTCAGCTTCGCTAAGTTTTCCGGAGAGATATCTCTCTGTTTGGTCGCGAAATTGTTTTACGCGATCATTAAGCATCTGATGGTCGTATTGGTCGTATCTATACATTTGGGTTGTTACTTTATTTTCTAAATTCTAGCGACCGTTCGCTCTCAACAAGTAAATAATCTAAAACCGTCTGTTATTATTATACGGACTCTTAATCTTATTTTAAGTTATGTAGAACTCAAGCCATTGTAGCCGTGACATAAAATTACAGGTTAGGGGATAAAAGGGTAGTTAAAGTATCAACATCCATGGATTTTCTACTTGCCAAATCCCGTATTTGATCTTTAGATATCTTACCAACAGAAAAATAGCGTGACTCGGGATGCGAGAAGTACAAACCACTCACAGAGGCAGCGGGGCTCATAGCAAAACTTTCCGTCAGAGAAACACCAATCCGATTTTCCGCGTCGAGCAATTTAAATAAAGTCTCTTTTTCTGAATGATCGGGACAAGCCGGGTAGCCTGGCGCTGGTCTTATTCCGCGATAAGCTTCTGAAATCAGCTCTTCATTACTAAAAGATTCGTTATTGCAATACCCCCAAAATTCTCTGCGAACTCGCTCATGCATATGCTCAGCAAAGGCCTCAGCCAGCCTATCAGCGAGTGCTTTCACTAATAATGCTTGATAATCGTCGTTTTCATTTTCATAAATTTCTGCAAGAGCCTTTTCACCGATGCCCGTGGTCACAACAAAACCGCCGATATAATCATCAGTAGCTGAATTCTTCGGTGCGATAAAATCAGCAAGACATAAATTAGAAAGGCCTTCTTCTTTAAGCATTTGTTGTCTCAGAAAATGAAACTTAGTTACTGAATGGCTACCAGAATCGTCAGAGACTATGACATCATTGTTATCAACTCTACTTGCTGGCCAAAAACCCACGACCGCGCGAGCTTCCAGTAAATTTTCCTTTAGCATTTTTTTTAATAATGTTTGAGCATCACAAAATAGATCAGTTGCGGCCTTGCCAACAGTTTTATCACTCAGTATGTCTGGGTATTTTCCAGCTAACTGCCAAGTAATAAAAAAAGGAGTCCAATCGATATAATTTACCAGAGTCTCAAGTGGGTACTTTTTAAATACCTTTGTGCCTATAAAGGCCGGTTTTGTAGATTGGTATGAACTCCAGTCTATTGGTAGGCTATTGTCGTTAGCCGATTTATAGTCAAGTAAATTTAGTTTTGATTTTCGATTCAAAACTCTCGTGCGGATTTTTTCATATTCTGATTTTATTGTTTCACAATATGTTCTTTTCTTTGATTCACTCAAAAGGGAATTAACGACCGAAACGCTTCGTGAAGCATCTGGTACGTATACAGTGCCATCGTTCTTGTAGTTGTCTTCAATTTTTACAGCAGTATGTGCCTTGGATGTAGTGGCACCACCAATCAATAACGGAATAGAAAAATTGAGACGCTGCATTTCCTTTGCCACATGAATCATTTCTTCCAATGAAGGTGTGATGAGACCGCTTAACCCAATAATATCAACATTTTCTTTCTTAGCAACTTCCAGAATTTTTTCGCAGGGAACCATGACTCCAAGATCAATAATTTCATAGTTGTTACATCCTAGCACTACTCCTACGATGTTTTTACCAATGTCGTGAACATCACCCTTCACGGTAGCCAGAAGTATTTTTCCTTTACTTTGTATGGGTGCTCCAGCTTGCTCTGCTTCAATGAAAGGTAGCAAATACGAGACAGCTTGTTTCATGACTCTGGCACTTTTCACTACTTGGGGCAAAAACATCTTACCTGACCCAAAAAGATCACCGACTTGATCCATGCCGCGCATAAGCGGGCCTTCGATTACCTCGATAGGCTTCGATACGTTTTGTCGAGCTAGCTCTGTATCTTCTTCAATAAATTTTGAAATTCCTTTTACTAACGCATGACTCAATCGCTCTTCAACCGGGTTTTCTCTCCAGGAAAGATCCTCATTAATCATCTGAGAACCCTGATCAACGACTGATGATGCCAATTTCATCAAGTTCTCAGTTGCAGATGGAGTTCTATTTAGCACTACATCTTCTACAGCTAGCTTTAATTCTTGAGGTATCTCATCGTACACAGTGAGTTGTCCTGCATTGACTATACCCATCGTTAACCCGGCCCTAACAGCATGGAAAAGAAAGACAGAATGAATTGCTTCTCGGATTGTGTTGTTACCCCTAAAGGAAAAAGACACATTGCTTATCCCGCCAGAAATTTTTGCGTAAGGTAGATTCTGCTTTATGTACTGACAACATTCTATGAAGTCAACAGCGTAGTTATTGTGTTCCTCAATGCCGGTACCGATTGCAAATACATTTGGATCAAAAATAATATCCTCGGGCGGGAAATTGATCTGTTCGGTTAAAAGCTTATAACTACGTTCACAAATGTCATTTTTTCGTTGTAGGTTATCCGCCTGTCCTTTCTCGTCAAACGCCATAACTATAATCGCTGCGCCATAACGTAAACATAGTCTTGCTTTTGCGAGAAAATCAGCCTCACCTTCCTTGAGGCTAATAGAATTTACGATGGATTTGCCTTGTGTCCATTTAAGGCCGGTTTCAATTATTTCCCACTTGGACGAATCAATCATTATGGGTATTCTGCTGATGTCTGGCTCTGATGCGATAAGTCGTAAGAATGTCTCCATGGCAACCTGTGAATCCAGCATGCCTTCATCCATATTTATGTCGAGGATCTGAGCTCCCGCTTCAACTTGTTGTCTTGCTACTTCAATTGCTTTTTCATAGTTTTCTTCCTTTATGAGCCGAGCGAATTTTGCTGATCCAGTGACATTAGTGCGTTCTCCTACATTTACAAATAAAGACTCCTCGCTGAGGTATAAAGGTTCGAGCCCGCTTAGGCGACAATCTCTTGATACTGGCTTTTTGGTTCTTGGGGGGAGGTCTCGAATTGATTCTACAATGGCACCTATATGTTCAGGTGTAGTACCACAGCATCCGCCAACAATATTTACAAAACCTTGCTTCGCATAATCTCTTATTTCTCGGGCCATTTCATCTGGGGTTTGATCATATTCCCCAAACTCATTCGGAAGGCCTGCATTTGGATGAGCGGAAACATAGAAGGGAGAAATTGAAGCTATCTCCCCGATGTGAGGTCTTAGCTGCTCGGTTCCAAGAGCACAATTGAATCCTATCGAAAGTGGAGCTGCATGCATTAGAGAATTGTAAAAAGCTGAAACTGTTTGCCCAGATAACGTTCTACCACTTGCGTCAGTGATCGTTCCCGAGATCATTATTGGTAGTGTTATCTGGAGCTCTTCAAAACATTTTTGAATTGCAAAAATTGCAGCTTTTGCGTTTAAAGTATCAAAGGAAGTTTCAACAAAGATAATATCGGACCCACCCTCAATTAAACCTCGTGTCGAAATCTCGTAGTCAGTGACCAAAGCATCAAAATTAATGTTACGCAGTCCCGGATCATTAACATCAGGCGAAATTGACGCCGTTTTGCTGGTTGGTCCAATTACCCCCGCAACGAATCGTGGATTTTTAGGTGTTTTTTCATAAATTTCATGACAAGCGGATCTAGCAATCCGTGCAGCTTCAAAATTTAGCTCATAGGATAAATCTCCAAGACCGTAATCAGATTGAGAGCTTTTCGTTGAATTGAAAGTGTTAGTTTCGACTATATCTGACCCAGCTTCTAGATAGGATAAATGTATCTTCTTTATAAGATCAGGCTTAGTTAGATTGAGTAAATCATTATTTCCAGATAGTGGTGATTTGTGATCTATAAAGCGGTCGCCCTTAAAATCCGTTTCTGATAGCTTCTCAGCTTGAATCATAGTGCCCATAGCACCATCGAGAACAAGTATCCGTTGCTCTAACAATACTGATAGAGATTGTAGTGATGGATGAACTTTCATAAACACTAGGTAAGTTGACTGTTAAAATCAGGACTGTAATTCTATCAAAAAGACTGCCGTTAGCTAAACTCATATAACCAACTACGGTCCCCGGTTATTTTCTTTCAATCGTCATTCAAGTAAAATAGTCCTGCATTCGCAATTGAAGAGCATATTAAATGATTAACATTACTGAAGCTGCGCAAGAGTATTTAGTCGAACTCCTCGCTAAACAAGATGTCAAAGATATCGCTGTCCGAATCTTTATCCTTGATGCAGGTACTCCTAGAGCAGAAACATGTATATCTTTCTGTCGGCCGGGAGAGGAAAAAGCTGATGATGAAGTTAAACTGTTTGGGAGTATTAAAGCCTTCATAGAGCAAAGGAGTATCCCTTTTCTTGAAGATGCGATTGTCGATTACCAAAAAGACTCAATGGGTGGGCAGCTAACCATTAAGGCACCAAACTCACGGATGCCTAAAATAACCGAAGACAGTTCTATTGAAGATCGAGTAAATTATGTACTTTATAATGAAATTAACCCTGGGTTGGCTGCGCATGGTGGTAATGTTTCATTAGAAGAAATATTTGAAGAAAGCGTAGCAGTTCTTCGATTTGGAGGTGGATGTCAGGGATGTGGAATGGTTGATGTAACTTTGAAGGATGGAGTTGAGAAAACTCTTTTAGAGCAAATACCTCAGCTTACTGAAGTTAGAGATGTCACAGATCACTCAGATAGAGAAAATGCATATTATCAATAGGGTTAATTTGGGTAGAGTGCTTCTAGAGAATTGTAAATCTCAGCCTTAAAGTTTGAACTCTTTGAATCCAGATTATTAAGTATATTGACTAGGTGCTCATTATCTTCAAGGCCTTCCCATACCTTTTGGTAGGTTCCTTTTTTGTACCCATGCTCTTGCCTGAATATGTTCAGGACGTTTTTGCCAACATATTGCGTGTAAAGCTCGTTCCATGATAACTGGCAGTCATCCATGATCAAGTTGAACAGTTCGATTTCAATTCTTTGAGAAATTGAGGTGGCGATTAGAAGTTCAAGTTTGCTAACCAAGTCGCAATTTTTTAACTCTACCTCTTTCTCATCGAATTTAAATTTTTGTCGGTTCTTAGAGTCTCCGCATAGATTTAGAAGTGACTTTAACGCCTTTTTTTGGTCACCATCATTACGCAATAAAAGCTCTGACAGGAAGAAATGCCATATGTCTATCAATTCCATTTGCAATTGGGCTAGATCTTTTTCCTGTTTTTTCCACCATTTCCAGCCATGATGTTCTATTGCCTCGGCGCCCTCAATAGCTACTGCCCTTAAATAAGGGTATTTTGCAGCAAGCCAGTTGGGGTCAACTTTGGAATTCATAATCGCTTGAAGTTCCAACATCGTAGCTGCTTGATCGGGTAACAACATCGTGGATTGTAATTTATTAATAAATGCAGGTTAGACTGGGGTTTACAGAGACGTTATTTTTGACTGTTTGTTAAGGGTATTCAGCATTTCCTTACGGCTTCTCAACATATCGTTGTAGGATTTTCTCGCAGCTTCGCTCTCGGGGTCGCCAGATTCCGAGGAATTTAGCTCGTTTAACCAAGATTCTAAGACCTTAATTTCGCTCGTCAGCTGAGCAGTTCCCTCATCGATCAATTTTTGATCAATGGAAATCGGTTTTTTTTTGCTCCGTTCTTGATCCATAAGAAATATTATAAATATATATTAAAATCAGATGTTTAATCAATCAACTTAATGTGAAATAGCGATTTTTAGTTTTCTAACAGCGATTTATTAAGCTGGCCGGGTAGGGTCTCATAGGGTGGAAAGTTGGTCAAGAAGCAAAACCAGCAGTGGGATTTTTTGTTTATTATTTTTCTGAAGAGATTAATTTAGTGAGGTAGTTATCATATAAATTGCGGGGTGTATCATGCTTTCTTGGCTCTCCCCAATGGCTTACAAGGACTCTGGTATCCTTTTTCGTAAGTAATGGAAGCTTAGAATAACCTAACTCATAGTAATCAATAGGTATTTTTTCTAATAACGTTATATCCGAAATTTTTACTTTATCGGGAAGGCGCTTATTTTCATCTGATTTTTTCATGTGTATAAGTTCAGCTATTGCTGCTGTTTTATACAA
>CETH01037377.1_pt1 | contig 11375 bp, 8 predicted proteins | sample 361461 | NCBI WGS metagenome assembly CETH01 (sample SAMEA2622695, study PRJEB7988) | marine metagenome | isolation source: saline water (ENVO:00002010), including
GATGGAATGCTCCGCTTACTGAGCCTTAGGATAATAGAGTGTTTGGTCATATGCAGTAATTTCGCAGGTAAATGGAATTATTTTTCCTAGAAATGACTCAAAGTAGAGATTTTACTGCCTCAATTCGTAATTCAGGGTACCATCAGTGGAAGGAGGCGGCAGAGGCAAACTCTCGATCTCGTAATTGTTGACATTGTTGTTAGCAGCCCAAGCCCTAGACCACAGGTCCAGAACATTAGAATTGAGTTGCTCTGCTAGAGACAGCAGGCCTTGATCCACACCACCATGCTCTTCGGCCAGACCATCTAGAACAACCTCTGGTAATTCGAGGTAATTTACCGAGTTCCCCAACACGCAGTCGGGCGGCACTACAGCCCATCGAAGGCGACGCTCCTTCTGAGCGTTCACAATAGCTTGACAGGCAACTCGAGACACCCCCTTGGCCTCTATTGGGCCAGCCCAGAGAGCATGTGTTCTCTCAGTAGCACCATCTTCGATGCTGTCATCATAAGCCGGGTGGCGGATACTGACTCTACCGTCTTCAAGTAAGAAGTGACTACCTCTGATGAACGGGACCCCATCACTACTTTCGTTCCAACAGCCGATGTCCGAGGACCACTTCGATTGATCAACTTCTCCAACTCTGACTCGAATCGGCTCATCACTAGGGTTGAGCCAGTTACCTTCCTCTCCGAGTCTAGGCTGATCAGCTAGATCACCAATCGCCTTGAGTACGGCTCTACGAGAGAAATCATCGCGCGGCATGCGGGGGACAGCCCAGGTCATATCGGTCCAAACCGACCAAGGGCCACGCTCCATTTCTATGAATGGTGAACTATTGTCCAAGCCAGTCTTGGTTGAGATGTCATCAGCTCTTAGTGGCCCGAAACTGGTCATCATTTCAGTCTTTCCACCAACCTCTAATCCGATTACGGAAACGCCCTGCGAGGTTCCTGGGAAAATTCTCTGGGGTTCAGGGATCCACCAAGAGGAGATCCATTGATTCTGCTCTACAATCATCTTCCGGAGAGCAATACTACTCTTCTCTCTCAGGACCGTATCAGGAACAATCATGCGGACCTTTCCACCTTCTCGTACAAGCTGCAAAGATCTCTCAATGTACAACCTGTACAGATTCACATTGCCCCTGAGAGCAGAGAATCTCTTACTCCCGTCACTCTCAGTAGTGTTACGCAATGACCTTGACAATTTCTTCCTCAGCTCGCTGCCATCGAGATGACCTCTGAACCTATCCTTGATACGAAGCCATGGAGGTCTACTGACTAGCAGACGAGGGGACTCCTTCCATGGCCAACTATCTCTCAGTGCATCGACTTGTACAACACTAGACTCCAGAACCTCCTCAACCTCTTTGCGGCCTATGCGCTCACTATCTCCATCTCCCTGCAAGTCTACTAATCCCGAGCGGGCAAGCACCAACAAGATTCGTCTGCGAGTACAAGTCACCGCGATTCGCGATGGATCAGATATCTGTAGGCCACGCAGTAGTCGAAGAGTATCCTCGCGGGCTTGCTCCACAGACAAATTCTCACACCGTGAAATGTGGATTCTCAACAAACTGCTCGGGACAACTCCTCCAGAGGCCGCCGGATCACAGAAAGGAATAGGTACACCAGTACGAGTAATCTCTCCAGCCAGAATGGCACCTTCCGAAGCCTCCTCGGAGCCACTGAGGGCGGTTTGATTCAACTTCTCGGCATAAGCCCTGAATGCGGGTGGCATTGCAGCCAAAGAGAGAGTCGAGGGAGGCTCCTTGGTGCTTTTCGAATGACCCTTGAGTTCGTCAGCCAAAACTGCACGAACCAATCTGTCAGGGGTGGAATAAGCACCTCTTGGTGAGCGACCATCACTAACAGCCTCGTGTCGGGCCAGAAGGTGTTCTAGAACCGCCCCAGGATCTGAGATTAGTCCGGCAGGAAGAGTCGGCCACGAGCCCGGCATAGTGGCAGCAATTGGCATTCTGTGGAGCACAGCTTCTTCCCAAGAATCAATCCACTTTTCGAGCTGCTCAACACGATCAGGACATACATGATCGAGGCGTGCGTACCACCCCGAAGCGACACTTGACATGGTACTACGATTAGCGGAATCGCTACCCTTCTTTGAATGCTTGTTAATCGGTTGCGAACAAAATCAACCGTTCAGTCCGAAAGAATCCTCTTCCAATTCAATGATTACTCGACGGTGTAGTAACCAAGCGACCGCTTCATCAATCTCGTCGGTTCTTATCCCAAAACCTTCCAGTTCGGCCACTAATCGGTCGAAATGGAGTTGTTCCTCACCACTCTCTATTGACTCTTCAATCAGCCCTAAAATGTGCTCTGAGACAATAGCTAGGAATGGATCATCATCAGTGTCAAGAGAGCCAAAGTCAACGGCAGCTTCTCCCTCAACTACATCTTGTCGCGATTCCTCCTTCTCTGCATTTTTCTCATAAACATCAAAGAGATTTTTCTGATGCGGATCTATCCAAGTTGAACGCTCGACGACTTCGCGCTGACGTCGCAACCTCTTGACGAGAGTCTCGATTCGGTGTAGTCTCTGTTCCAATCGGAGCCTCTCTCTTCCAAGGTGACTCTCTACTAACTCCAATTCATCTGTGGCTCTCTTGTCCAACCACTCGGAAAGATCCCACGAAGGATCTAGCCTGAGCATAGTCTCCCACAGCCTCGCAACAGAATCAGGTAGAGACCTGACATCTATCCGTGGGCTTTCGCTTCCATCCTCGGGTTGACGGTCCATGTTTCGCTGGTTCGTGGTGACCGTCTATCAATTATCGCCTAGAACCCACAGCGAATTTGAGGGTTGTATTGATGAATGATGAACAAGTGCCAACGACTCATGACTGGTTACCGCCTCACGGTCTTGGCCGGCGACGGAACAGGGCCAGAAGTTATGGCCGAGGCGCTAAGGGTGATCGATGTCTTCCAACAGCATAGTCCCGTATCCTTCGAAATCACAGATATTCCATGCGGAGGACAGTATTACTTGGAAACCGGAGAAGAATGGCCCGAGGGTTCATTCGAGCATTGTAGAGATAATTCTGACGCAATTCTACTGGGCGCTATAGGATGGCCAGGCGCTAGATTACCGAATGGAGACATGGCCGGTGGTCAAGTCATCCTTGGGCTACGGAGTGGCCTAAGGCTGTACGCGAATGTTCGTCCAATCAAACTCTATCCAGGCGTTCAACACAAAGTCCACGGAGTGCACCAACAAGTTTGGCAACCAGAACATGTGGATATGGTCATGATTAGAGAAAATACAGAGGGACTTTACCACTCACTGCTACGACGTATGGAGCAGAAAGCCAAGGGCGAGAAGGACGAACCAATCGTAATCGAAGAGTTTCCGGGTCTAGATGGAGAGGTAGCATGGGATCCCAGACCAATTTCTCGTAAGGGGAGCGAGCGAGTAATCAATTTCGCATTCGACCTTGCTCGTCACCGTGAGAACAAGTTGGGAACAGCCCAATCAGTAACATGTGTCGATAAGTCAAATGTCACCCGAGGATGCAGGTTATTCAGGAAAATATTCACCGAAATATCAGAAGCGAATCCCGATATTGACACCGATGCCGCATACATTGATGCATTCACTATGTGGTTGATGAGGAATCCAGAAGACCTCGATGTAGTGGTTCTTCCAAACATGTTTGGAGACATTGCAACTGACCTAGCAAGCGTATTGCAAGGGGGTCTGGGAATGGCCGCCAGTGCCAACATGGGACCTAAGCACATGATGTTTGAACCAGTCCATGGATCAGCACCAAAGTATACCGGTCAGAATGTTGTCAATCCGATTGCTATGCTTCAGTCAGTCCAACTAATGTTCGAAGCACTAGCCTACAGAAAGAAAGATGAGGATTTGGATAAATGTGCGGACATCCTACAACAAGCAATCCAGCAACACTTCGAGGAAGGGGAAATTGTCACCTATGATCTCGGCGGTAATGCTAGCACCTCAGATGTCGGTGAAGCTATTGCTAATCGATGTGAAAACTTAATCCAACAAGAGTTTCATTAAATCAATTCAGATGCTTCAGCCATAATTGCTAACGCATCTCGCAGAGACTGGTTATTGTCCCAATCGGATACTTTCGGGCCTTCGGTAAGGGCGATACAGAGTTCCGACATTGCACGACTGACTTCATCCACGATAGTAACATGAGCCATTCTAGCAGTCCTAGAAAGTGGATTGAGATCGATTACCAAAACTTGCTTTCCAAGAGCAACCAATACCTCACAGCGATCACCATCTTCTAGAGGCACGAGTACAGTATCGGCTACCTCGATTCCTCGAGAACTACAAATTGCACGCGGTCCTTCGAGACCCTCAATTCGGCCGTCTCCATCTCCCCCAAGAATCTCAACCGAATTTACAGAATCAGGCCACTCAGATCCTTTCCAGCCTGCTGGAGAACCATCGCTTGCAACCTTTACTCGAATATCCTCTAGGGCCGAAATCAGTTTGTCCATACGCTGCGGAGTTCGGTAGTAGATGTTGACTTCTACTGGACATCCAAGTATTGCAGCAGCACGAATTGCCTGCTCTCCAGCGAGTACAACTGTGTTTCCATTTAGGGAAATCACAGGCCTTTCTGCTTCCAACAAACGGGCAGCAGTTTCGCGAACTGCAATTCTAGCCGAACCTGATGTCTTCTCTCCAAGCAGATAGTCGAACGCCTCTCCTCTTCCGTGAGCAATCATAGCTGATTCTGCCAGCAGGCCTTGTGCTGCTGCTTCAGCTAGACTTTGCCTAGCCATCAAAGATGCCTTGCGAGGATGACTATCTGGAATATCTGCCATTCAACTACCTCTTACAAGAATCGAGAAATCGATTGGAGTGACGCCTAGATTCAGGCGACTCGACGACACCACATCAACCCCACAATCTAACCATTTTGACAGAGACTCCATTTTGACTCCGCCTGAACCCTCTAGCACACAACGCTCTCGCAAACCCTCTTCCATAAGTGAACTGATTACTCCACTCGCATCAGATGGGTCCATGTTATCTAGCATCAATACAAGTCTACTGTCTCGATCACCCCATGCTCGTGCCGCTGCCATCACCTCGTCGACATTCCTGACTTCGACAGTAGTAAACGACTCATTCTCAGCTGGCAGCTGAGAAACTATCCTAGTGATTGCATCGGTCGACACCTCATCATCTTCGAGCATCGCTGCAATGTCATTCTCTTTGAGCATCATAGCATCACTACGATTGAGCCTGTGCGTCAATCCTCCACCAATGTGTACTGCCCACTTGTCAAGAAGACCCCAGGCCGTTTTGCGTGTGGCTGCGACATGAAGAGAACCCGCCGCTTTACTCCACTGAGATGCATTGGTCGCAATGCCGGATAGTCTACCGACAAGATTGAGAAGAATCCTCTCGAGTTGTAAAATACTGCGAGCAGGACCTTGCAATAATGCTACACAAAGACCCGGAGAAACCTCTCCTCCCTCTCCGACCGACCACTCAACAGAGCAGTCAGGGAAATATGACTGGAGTAACCTTTCTGCGACCGAATTACCACACAAGATACCAATTGATTTCGACACCATTTCTGCCTCAACCACTGTTTCTGGACCATCTCCTTCACCGTGATCATCTGATATCATAGAACCAATCCACCTATCCATTGATTCAGTAAACATGGCCGAAGGCCCAGCCTCGGACCACAGCATCCCAGAACGGTCATGCGGCAACTCGCTCACACCACTACGTATCGAAACCCCTCCTTCAATGGTCCGAAACGTCATTTGACTGCACCACCACGCGAATCCAATGCGCAGCATTGTCGTAGGCGGGGGAGTCGCAGGCCTGGCCGCTTCAGTTCAATTGGCCGCAGACGGCCACGAAGTGATGCTGGTAGAGCAGAGAGATATCCTAGGCGGACGCGTTAGGATGAGGGAGAACTCGAAGTGGTTACTCGATCCGGGTTTGCACCTGCTTAGACGCAAGGGCGCAATGAATCAACTTCTGAGGAAACTACGAGCACCCAGAGTTCTGGGACAGAGGTGGGATGTACACAGTTTCAACCCGATTGGATGCGATAAGAAGCGAGCGCTGGAAGTATTAACCACAATGTCGACAGATAACATAGCCAACAATATTCCACAATTCGTTATTCCCAGAGGAGGTTGGTCGAGTTTAGTAGGAAGAATGATTGCAGCCGCAAACCAGGTTGGCGTGACTTTCGATCCAGGAAGTACTGCAGAATCATTCAATCTCAATTCAGGAAAAATATCTTCTGTAAGAATCTCGGGTAAGGAAATCGAGTGTGATGCAGTAGTACTTGCGACTCCTCCAATTTTGTCTGCAAAATTACTGGAGACTGCGGGTCTGGACGCAACTCCACTACACGAGTGTACCGAGCACAGGGTAGCAGCACTCGATGTAGCACTAGAGGGCAGGCCGATGAGGCCGTACTCGGGGCTGTTTGATGAGGAATCAGGAGTCATTGCCGTTGACATGACCTCTCCGGACCGCATTCCAGAGAGGGCAGACCCCGATTCCTGCACCATTCTTCATGCAGTAAACCTGTCAGGCGAGGGGCCAGATGCTCTCACTAAAATCAAGGAAATACTAGACTCCCGCTGTTCGGGATGGAGGAACATGACTTCTGTGAGACGCTCTACCGAATCTGTGATGCTCCACCCCTGCTCGCATGAGCAGCGCGTGGACACTGCTCTACATGTTGAATCGGGAATTGGTCTGGCGGGAGCGCATGTGATTTCTGACTATCACCTGAGCGATGCTGCGGTGGATACTGGTAGGGCCGCTGCCAAAACCCTCACGAAGAATCGCTGACATCTAGACTAGACTCTGCCGCGGCCAGACAGGCCAATAAATCGTCCACTGTTGAGCGCACCGTCTCCAATTTCTCTCCTGAGACAATAATCTTGAGTTCTGCAGAATCTCCTTCTCCAGAAATTTCTGCTTCAAAGGAGTCTGGATCATCAGGAGAGATTGCTGCCAAGAGACTGCGTGCTCGCTTCTCATCACCGCACCAGACGATCTCTGCCTCTATGCCGCCCATGCACCGCGATCAGCACATCGGTTTTCGCTGCTGCGGTCGCGGCCTTCTTGAATAGACACCCTCTCGGCAAAGCATGACTGACACGATTCCTCCAATCACTACAGCGGAATCCGTTGCATCAGGACATCCCGACAAGCTCTGTGATGCGATCTCAGATGCTATCCTCGATGCCTGTTTGAGTATTGATTCCAATGCAAGAGTAGCAGTCGAGACAATGGTAAAGGGAGTCGAAGGCAAGGCTGCCATTGTCCTTGCCGGAGAAGTCAGTCTAGCAGGAAGCACTCCAGACTACGAGGCCATAGCGCGAGACACCGCCACTTCAATTGGTTACAACGATCACACTATTGGAATGGACGCGACTTCTACAGAACTTTGTGAGGTTCACACATACATCACAACTCAATCTCAGTACATCAGTCAGGGAGTGGATGGGGACATAGAATCTCAGGGCGCAGGCGATCAGGGCATAATGTTCGGATTCGCTTGTAATGAAACAGAGGATACTGATGAGCTCAGTGGACGACATTTCCCAATAGCAGCCGCCCTTTCTCAAAGACTCACTCGTAGATTAGACATGATACAGGACACTGGCGAGATTCCTTGGATGAGACCTGATGGTAAGAGCCAGGTCTCGGTAAGGCTGGACAGCGATCGAATAGAGAATGGGGACGGGGGACGCTACCCAGAAACTGTAGATACAATCGTCATCGCAGTACAGCACGCGAAAGACGCAGGCGGATTCTCTCCAAATGAGGAGGGCCAGAGGCAGTTCATTCGAGACAAAGTTTGGGAGCATGTGGTCAAGCATGCAATCCCTGAGCGCTGGCTCAAAGGATTCGATACTTCCAAACTGATAGTCAATGGCACTGGGTCCTTCCCCGATCCTGGTGGACCCTACTCAGATGCCGGACTCACAGGCCGCAAAATCATCGTCGATACATATGGGGGAGGAATGCATGGCGGAGGAGCATTCAGTGGCAAGGACCCTTCCAAAGTAGATCGCACTGCAGCATACCATGCTAGATGGGCTGCGAAGCATGTCGTAGCAGCAGGACTGGCAGACCGTTGCGAAGTCCAAGTCTCCTATGCAATCGGAGTAGCACGGCCAATTGGATTACTTGTCAACACCTTTGGAACGGGAACTATCTCTGACCTAGAACTATCGAGGAGAATCCAGAGTGCATTCGACTGGAGGCCAGCCGCGATGATTCGAGACCTTGACCTGAAGCGACCAATATACCTCGTCACAGCTTCAGGCGGACACTTCGGCCGCAGTCCAACAGAGGACGGCCATTTCCCGTGGGAGAAGATTCATCAGGACAGGATTAAGGCTCTACAGAACGGATGAGCCAATATTCAACAAACTCATCAAAAATCGTCTTTATCGGACATGTCCGGTGGCCCTACTAACCTCTTACTGTGCCCTGCCGAAGCATGGTTCGACAGCCCGCCCAAGACAGATACACCCTGCCAACTAGAAATGATAGGATTCTCAATACCAGAAAGAAACAACTTACAATATTCCTGACATCTATCATGTTGGCTTCCTTATTCGCTCCTTCATTGTCCACCGATGTCTCGTTCCTCGAACCGTCCGAGACTCGTAATGAGACAGCGAATAACACACTGAATGATAGCGCCACCCAGACCATCATGTCGAACCTTAACACATCTAACCCAGTTGAGATTACAGGCGTGATGGATGACCTCAGCAGAGTTCACATTGTTTGGGTCGAGAACGGCTCTCAGCCGTTGCTACAATACGCACTAATTTCGACCAATGGCGTCGACACCGTATTGATTTCCAATACTCTCATTGGGGCCAACAATTCGACATCAATCTCTAGCCCATCCCTTGTGGTCGACTCAAACAGGCGAGCCCACATTGTTTGGGCGATTACTGACATAGAAATTCTGTATGTACTACTCGACCCTTCACAGGATGACCGCGACGGCGACTCCGGCGACATTGCCAATATGACACTAGCATCCTACACAGTTGCCGACGGCACCGGAGTGCGTAACGACCCGGACATAGCAATCGACTCCTATGACGGTGCTCATGTCGTATGGGTCGACACATACGATCCTCAGGGATTGTACTTTGGCACTCCTCTGATTTATTACACCATGTTGACCTATGACTCATCCGGAAATTTCGCAGTACAGATCAACAACTCAATCATCACGCCCGCACTAGGTTTCAAGGGTAATCCAGCAGTATCAATGGGGACAAACAACACAGTAATAGTGGTCTGGGAAGATACCCGCGGAAGCCTTGTTGAGTATGTGGGACTACTCGATACATCCGGTTCTATGACCGAGGAATGGAGAGACATGTGCGCTGTATTCTACGGTGGTAATTTGACCAGCGGTGAGTACTTCCAAGGGGTCAAGCCCATGCTAGAGGCAGCCAGTATAACAGTCCTAGAGACACTGTACGCACTAAGCGGAACCATGTATCACGCCTCTAGCCACAAGAACTGCGAGGATGGTTACATTGTCGGAGGGAGCGGTACAGAAGGACCAAGATCGACATATCTAGGCCAGAACGCCTCCGACACCACTGGAGGGATTCGCACTCTAGGTGCAGTCATGTACAACAATTCCTCACTGTCCATTCCATCGGACTGGGGCTACAATAGTGAGATGTGGGGACCAGGCTCGACTTGGGCTTGCCTCTCGTGGCGCGACAACTCCGGCATGACCCCAGGAGATCCTGCCACCGCTGTAGATCACCAGTGGAACCCAAACGCGACCAAGCTGATTATTCCGGTCTCTGATGAGGGTCCATTCGGAGGCTCTGGTAATGGGGCGCAGGCCCAGGAAGCCGATGACTACCAAAGTATCAGCGAGGCCCACGACGCTTGCGTAAGCGCTGGCATAATTCCAATTCCAGTTGCTGGAACCACATCATATGGAGCAAGCACGATATGGGCCAACGACACCCATGTACGCTCGCACATGATGGACCTAGCCCAGTGTGCGAGTAATACGACAGGAATCCATGACAGAACCTGCGACGATTCAGCAGTCAACACCACAGACGCTGGAGGAGACATGTTCCTCTATCCGACAGACAACATGGCCAACTTCGAGGGCGATTTCGAGTCGGGATATCTGAGTAATGGTTGGGGACTATCCGGTAACGCGAACAACTCATGGTTTGTTGAAGCGGCCAACAACGGCATTGTATACTCACAAGCGAATCTGTGCGACATTGGTGGTTCAGCTGGTAACCCATCGTTTTACTCTCTGTCCTGTAACTATACTCACCCAGCCGGAGAAACAGTCGATCTAACCGTGACCGTGGACGGGTGGGCGTCTGAGTTCAGCATGGATGTCGTTATGCCAGATGGAACTGTGGCATCGTTCAACAGCAGCTCAGTGTACAACCACTACAACGGAGTGCTGGTGAGTTTCACTGGTGCTGGCAACTATACAATCTACCTGAATGACACCTATGGAGACGGCGGCACATCGGTTTCTGCAGACTACGCGTATGTCTCGGCCACAAATCCGTCTTCGACCCCCATTTCGGGAACATACTCTGCTAGATCGGGAGATATTTCAGATGGCGAGAGCACAAGCCTAGAGTTCACCGGAGTCATGTCGAACGGAACACTGAGTTTCGCATACAATGTCTCTTCGGAGGCCAACTTCGACTTCCTGACCTTCTCTATTGATGGGGTACAACTAGCGCAATGGTCCGGCACTCAAAGTGGTAATTTCTCGACACCAGTATCTTTGGGTCAACACACTCTGAAATGGACCTATGTCAAGGATGGAAGTGTCAGTTCTGGAAGCGATTCTGCTTGGATAGACGATGTGTCAATCCCACTTGCCAACTATACTGAGGAAATGCAGGCTCTAGTGCAGTCAATAATAGCCCTAACAACGGCAACAGGCTCCACTGAGACCTTCCTGACTGTACTCAATCCATACTCACTTCTGAACAATCCACGGTCCACCTGGCAACCAGGCGATCCAGCCACATCCATTGATCCTGTCACGGGACAGTATGTCGAGGACATCGGACCCTCATTGGACTATGTCTGGCAAGACGGAGGTGGATGGGGCACTATCGGGCACTTCGTTCTAGTCAACGACACTAGACTTACCAACGGACATGGCTGGAGTTCCAGCCCCGATGTCAATGTCGACGATGCTGGCAATATCCATGTCGTCTGGGTCGACGGTCGCTCAGTTATTCCTAGCAAGGTCGGCCCATCACAACTCCACTATATGCAGATTGATCTCGACCGAGCAGGAGTACTCGACGGCGAGGCTGACGGCCTAGACATGAGTG
>CETH01058900.1_pt1 | contig 11369 bp, 13 predicted proteins | sample 361461 | NCBI WGS metagenome assembly CETH01 (sample SAMEA2622695, study PRJEB7988) | marine metagenome | isolation source: saline water (ENVO:00002010), including
TTTAATACTTTTCACTTTCGTTAAGTTGTTGGGCAATCGTCTCTCCTTCTTTTTTATTTTTAAAGTATCCTCTCAATGCTATGTAGGTCTGAATGAGATTTGCGATTACAAAAGCTAGTAAATCTACAAAAATAAATATTATTGCTCCTGAGAATCTACTTAGAGCAGTAACAAGATAACCTGTCAGTCTTGTCTTGTGATTCACCGAACTAACCTGATATAAGGCTAAGATGCTTATAACTAATATAAACCATTGACCGTACTGAAGAACAAAAAAATAATCTGTCATAAATATTACCTCATTTATTTATATTCATTTCTGGGAGGATTAAAGGCCGGTTTAGTTAAGGAATAGGCCCAATAAAAGAATACAAATTGAAGGAGTAGTCTGAAATAAAGAGCTGATACTGAAATATCAGGGAAAGCTTCTGGTGAAATAGCCATATAAATATTTGCTGGATAAACAGAAATTAAAAGAGCGAATAATCCCCAACCTGAAATTTTTCTAAAACGAGAAAAAAGTAATCCTGCTCCGCCCAATATTTCAAAAAAACCACTGATATAAACTGCCTCTAGATGTAAAGGAAAAGCTGGCGGCATGATAGCTAAATAAAAACTAGGATTCACGAAATGATCTATTCCTGCACTAATAAAAAAAACCGAAAAAAGAAATAACAGTATCTTCTTCACCAATCCCTTTGGAAGATTCATTAAGTTTGAAATATAAATCAAGAGATTAAATTATTTATTAAAGTCAGGTTGACGCTTATCAATGAACGCACCAATCCCCTCCTTCGCATCTTCTTTTAATAGGTTTTCAACCATAACTTTAGAAGTATATTTATAAGCTCCAGCCAAATCTTGATCAGATTGAGCGTAAAACGCCTCTTTACCTGTTGATACTGCTACTGAAGATTTATGTGCAATTTTTACTGCCAAGTTCATGGTCTCCTTTTCAAGCTCATAACTCACATAATAATTATTAATTAAACCAATCTCCTTCGCTTTTTTTGCATCAATGAAATCACCTGTGAGCAGCATTTCCATTGCATGCTTATTATTTACTACTCTTGTAAGGGCGACCATTGGTGTAGAGCAAAACAAACCAAGATTGACACCCGGTGTTGCAAATTTGGCTTCTTCGGCTGCAAGTGCTAAATCACAAGTTGCAACTAACTGACAACCTGCGGCGGTTGCTGTACCTGATATCTCGGCAATCACAGGTTTTGGGCAATTTACAATCAATTGCATTAAAGCAGAACATTGATCGAAAAGTTCTTTAAAGTAAGGCTCACCTTCACCTTTTTCTTTTCTGGCCTGCGTTATTTCTTTTAGATCATGTCCGGCACTAAAAACATTACCTATCGCAGAAATAATAATTACTTTAATTGATTCATTTCTCGATGCTTCACTTATTTCCCTCATCAAGTGAGTCATCATTTGTTTAGATAATGCGTTTTTAGTTTTTTGATCATTCATGATCAAACGTAAAACACCTTCTTCAGTTAACTGATTATTTAAAATTTCTGTTCTTTGTTCCATAAAATTTTTTGTCATGTATGTAGTTATCTATCTTTGTAATTCTATTTTAGGACATTTATTCATAACAACCTTCAAGCCAGCTTTTTGTGCCATTTGAGCTGCCTCTTCATGAACAACACCTAATTGTGTCCAAAGCACTTTCGCTCCTATGCTTATAGCATCCTTAGCTATATCAAAGACTGCTTCAGATCTTCTAAAAACTTCTACCATATCTATAGACTCAGTGACTGAAGAGAGGTCAGCATAACAATATTGACCTAAAATATTCATACCCGCTTCGTTTGGATTTATTGGAAATACTTGATAATTCTTTTCAAGAAGAAATTTCATGACTTTATAACTATCTTTATCGGGATCAGAGCTTGCACCGACTAAAGCTATTGTGTCTACATCTGATAATATTTGATCAATATAATTATCAGAATATATATTTGCGTCCATTAAGTCTCAGAGTTATAAGGGATTGCCACCTAAAACTGCAGGTGTTTCGCAGAAATTCTTAAGAATATAGTGTTGATGTTCTTCGATCCTTTTAGATAACGCACCAGCTATTTCAGGTAACTTCGAATTTGCTTCAAACCACATAAGCATTCCTTGGTTTTGTTCAGTCTTGGGCATAATCTCTTCAGGAGTCGATATAGAACTCATAATCATAGTAGCCCAATATATATCTAAGGCAGAAAGCGAATTCCCTATCAAAAAAGAAGAACCGAGCTTCTCTTGAGCTTCAAGACGACTATCGATCAGATTGATAATTTCTACAATTTTATCGGTAGCTTTAGCGCTTGCCTCTTCGCTATAACCATACTTTCTTGCCAAGGGACTATCATTTAAGATTCTAATATTCCACACAAGTCCGTCTTCTCCAAGGATTACGGCACAAAGACCAAGCATATCCACTCGATCTTGTAGGTTATCAGGTATTAGTCTTGGACTAGCCTGCTCTCCTATATTTTCTGCTAAATATAGTTGCTCAATCCAGACATTTCTTGGCCTCTCTCGATCATGGAACATTGATGGTAAACTGGTCTGACTGGTCAGTTCATATAATCTTGCCTGTCTATCTTCACCTGTTTCCTTATCAATACCCATTAGAGGATGAAGAGCTCTAATTAATGGGATCTTTTTTACATAGCAAATATTCTTTAGAGCTTCCGCATATAAAGCCTGCATACCCGGAATAAAAGTGACTCTTGTGCCGCTTTTCATTTCGGCAGCTTCGTCTAGTGAAATGAATTTAATATTTTTAGAATCTTTAGTGTCTACCATTACAATCTCCGTCAATAAGAAAACATAAGAATAGCATGTAATCTCCAGTCTATTTGTTATTTCCTTTTGTAAATATTGAAGTCAAAAGGGTGACTAAAGTTCTTAAATTTTTTGGAGACTTAATCTTAGATTATTTGAAATTGGAAATTATCCTAGCAGCTCCCTTTTCACAATTAGGGCCCATTAAATGAACTCCATCAACACAGGGAAGATGCATAATGTTCTCAATCAACTCATTACAAATTTGTTCACCAGTTTGCTGGGGATCATCACTACTTTCTAGTCTGTGTAAAATTTCATCTGAAATATTTACTCCCCAAAGATTTTTTCTCATCCAATCTGCTTGCTTTGCTGACTTAAGAGGCCCCATTCCAATCAAAATCTTACAATCTTTAAATATAGCGTATTCATTTAATTTATCTGAATATTTTTTAATTACATCAAGGTCAAAACAATATTGAGTCTGAACAAAATTAGCACCCTGCTCTATTTTAGAAGTTAATGAACTTATAGCGCCAGGGTTTGACAATTGTCCGTACAAATCATCAGCTGCGCCGCTATTAATTGGTAAGGGGTTTTTAATTTCAGTGCCATCAGTGAGAAAACCCTCTGACATAGTCTTACAAAGTTGAATCAACCCATTGCTATTTAGCTCATTGACAGCCACGGGCCCAGTCTCATCTGGTTGATCTCCACTCAAGCAAAGGACTTTATTTATATCAACTGAAAGAGCACCTAATAATTCTGACTCTAAAGCAACTTGATTTCTATCTCTGCCGGTAAGTTGCAAAATAACATCTAGTCCACTTTTTCTAATCTCGGATGCAACTAGTAAACTATTGAGTTTGCTTTTACAATTTGGTGAATCAGTGACATTTACTGCGTCTGCAAGGCCTACTAAGTCTTCTACTTTAGAGGAAGATTCAGCAAGGTTAGTGCTAACATTAGGTGTTGTTTCAGTAGTAAAAATAAAGCCTTTTTTCTCAAACATTATTTATCGTACCAAGAGTTTTTCTGGATCATGAAAAGGGAGTTCTACAAGTTCAGCATCAAATTCGCCTTCATCAGTAGTCACTTTTAACTTTTCTCCTGTTAATTTTGAATTGTGCAATCTGAAAAATCCTATACCTGTATTAAGGTGATATGACCAAGCACCTGCACTTATAAAACCAACTTCTATTCCATCTTGGAAAACTCTATCCCCTCTGGTAAGAGATGTCTCAGAACAGGTTAAACCTTTTAATCTTAATTGTTTCTTATTTGTTTCAATTAGAGCAGCTCGGCCAATAAAATCAGATTTCTCCATATGAACTAAACGATCAAAACCTATCTCGTAAGGATTTAAAGTTTGATCAAGATCAGTACCGTAATCAAAAATTCCTGCCTCTATTCTTCTAATATGCATTGAAGATACATCTGATCCCATTAAATCTGCAGGTTTTCCTTTTTCTAAAAGAAAGTTCCAAAGATCAACACCATCAAACTCTGCATTCTTTGAGTATATTTCAAAGCCTCTTTCACCAGTCCAGCCGGAACGAGATATGTATACAGGGATTTTGTTTATCTCAACCTCTCTAACTCCATAATAAGGAAAATCTTCTATAGAAATATCAGTAACAGCTTCTAAAACTTGGAAAGAAGTTGGTCCTTGGACCTGTAAAACCCAAGAATCAAAATCAAATATAGAAGCGTCATAATTTTCTAGATGTGCATGGGCCCAATTCAAGAAATCACCATTTGCCTGCACATAAATAAATTCCTCTGAATTTGGTCTCATGAGGACTCCATCCATAAGAATGCCACCTCGATGATTGCAGGCTATTGCATAACCGGCTTTGCCTATTTTGATCTTATCTACATCCCTGGTGAATAACTTATTAAGAAATTTGATGCTGTCTTTGCCTGTAATTTTTAGTGGCGTTTCAGGGACATCATATAAACAACATTTAGACCGTAGATGATTGTAATGAGCTCTTTCATCAACTCCTGAATTGATTGGATATAGTCTATTATTGTAAAGCCCATACAGAGTATCTTCTCGATTATTGCATTCAAAGAAAGGTGATTTTTTAAATCTATGATCCGATACGGGTAAGTAAGATATTCCCATTTTTCCTATTTTAAAATTAAAGTTCTTTTTACCGAATTATAAGTTATAGATACTTTATATGAACAGTTCCAACTTTACAGTTTAGATATCTCTTCACCAAGTGATTCAGCAGGTCGACTATAACCTCCTTCTATAGATCTAAAGCTTGCAGGATAACCTTCAAGAGAATCTTTTAGAGCACCGGAAGAATTTCCTAGCACTGCAAAATTATCTATAGCGAATAAACCGGCAAACCTTGTTTCCCAATCACTTCCCCTGAAGTCCATGACGTGCTTGATCGCAGCTTGGTTTCCTTTATAAACCTCATAGAGAAAGACTTTATCTTCTGAATCAAAATAATATTGGTAGATAATCGTATCTGGTTCACTAGCTTTTACTTTTTCTGTTATCTCATAAGTAAACTTTTTTGCTTCTTCTGTTTGAGAATCAACAACTGATAAATCCAACATGAAAATAATTGGATCTAGCTTACTTGGCTCTGTCGAAAATAAATTGACTGAAAAAGTAATCAGTAAAATATGTAGATATTTCATATTGTCTCCTGCATTTAAGCTTATGTTTAATTAAATCTAAACTATTTAACCACAAAACTCCCGAGCACAAACTTTCCATCCTTTTGAAACCCGGCTTCTCCTATTGGTCTACCAACTGCACTTGGAACATTGCCAACGTATAATTTATATGTTCCAGGTTTTATTGGCACAAAACTCACATGTGCGGATCCTATTTCATCACATTCAACAGCATTGAAACTCAATCCCTGTAAGTGAATCTCTATATCGCCTACAGTTACGAGTCTTAAATGAGAATTACGTAAGAGATCTGCCATTTCTATTCGCCATCCATCAAGATCATCTTTAACATCCTCGCAATTTATATTTAACCGATAATATTTTCCTGTAAAAAGAGAGATTTGATTAGGTTCTAACTTAGGCAGTCCATCTATCCCAGATGAAATAGTTATTTCTTTTATTTCTGGTGGGTATTGAGCCAGATTACCCAAAGACTCGGAGAAAATGAAACTACAGAAAATTCCAGAAAAAAGTACTTTAATTATCTTGAACAAATGCTTCATCTTTTCAAACCTCAAAAGGATAAAGCAAATCCTATTTTAAAGTTCCAAAAGCTATCTCTATCATCAAGATTAACTGGCCTTAGAACATCTAAAGGGGTATAAGAACTTGCAAAGGTCAATATTTGTCTTTCACTTAGACTGTAATTGATTCCAAGAGAGTAAGTTTGAATAGTTCCTTCAGAACTTAAATTTACTAACTCTTGCCCGGACTGAAGAGGAGCATCAACTTTTACTGATGAATTTAATTGAGTTGATGCAAAAGATATCCAAGGTTTAAAACCATTAAGGGAACTCTTGTAAGCCAAAATAAATTCAATACCTTCATGATCCACCGATAATTGATCGTTAGAGGTACCTATGCAGCCAGACAAATTTCCTGGCTTGTATGGCTCTATTAAAGCAGTTTCCTTACTGCAAGTTACATCTGCTTCTACCTGACCTCTTGTTAAAAATATCCTTGTTCCGAATTCTATGCTCTCCCCCTCAATAAAAGGTCGAGAAAAGGCCAACCCCCAAAGTGTTTTAGGCTTTGCCCCATCAATCTCAAGAGGAGGAGTGATGGAAGCCTCTCCGGTTATATCCCAAGGCAGGCCCAAGCTAAATCTTATTCTTCCAAAAATCGGAGATTTGTTTAGATCTTCGTCTTTTAATCCATTAAAACCTACCTTTTGCTGTTCATTTGAAAGACTTGGAATTGATCCAAGTTCTGCGGATATGCTCAAATCACCAACTTCAACCTTATTTGGAGCTATTTGCGCTAAATTCAGAGAGGAAGAAGAGGTATATGACATGGCCCATCCTTCGGGACTTTTTAAATCTACTTCGTACGAGAGTACTGATAAAGATAACGAAAATAGAAGAAATAGTTGTATAAATCTGAGCATAAAAATGGTCCCTGAAAGATTTTGATTAATTTTTAAAGAAAAGGAAAGTTGATCAAATTATAAACAATAATAAGACTTGCTAAAAGAAGCCATTGAAAAAATTATTATGAATAATCCTACTTCTCAACTTTATATGTAACCCTCAATAAAGCAGTATCCAACTTAACAGGGATGTTTATCAAAGAAAATAATGACTCAAGTCTCTGGCACTTTGGCAGTTGAAAAAATTCCTCTTTATTTCTCTAAAATTGCAACTAAAAAATGTTCCAATTTGAAGATTTGGTTTTCAGCAAGAGTTCTCCCAACTGGTCCAAAATAAATGGAGTTAAGATCTTCTAAAGTAACATCTTCCTCGATTGAAAAACCATTCTGTGAAAGTAAATCTTCTATTTCTTCTTTTGAATAGAACGATATCCAAGGTTCTCCAACTTTCTCAGATAATCTCATAATTAAACTAGCCTTCTTGGCAGGATTTGGGTAACCCTTACCGAAACATGCCGAAGGATTCTTATCTATATTTTCGTCAACATAAGACATAAAGAAGATAGAACTAGTTCCTTCAACGAGTGAGGCCAACTCATTTATTGTTGAACTGACTGCTTCTTTTGTAATGTACTGAGAAACTCCTTCCAAAGTAAAAAGAGTGGGTTTAGTTCTATCGAACCCTGCTACTGTAAGTTGTTCTGAAAGGGATTGATACGAGAAATCAACATTCACGTATGTTACATTTTGTGAATTTGGCAATTCCTTAGGAAGTTTAGATAGTTTAATATCTGAGACTTCAGGCTGATCTACTTCAAAAATTTTTAATGAGGGCTGTAGTTCAAGTCTATGAGCTCGAGAATCATAACCTGCCCCAAGAATGACATATTGTGAAAATCCTTTGTAAGAATTCTTTTCTACGAGCTCATCAATAAATCGTGTTCGCGCAATTAAATGTTCATGAAAACCAGGTGCAAGTTTTTGACTTAACCATACATTGAGCTTGTGTCCCATAAACTTTACAAAACCGGCACCAATTACAAAACTGGATGCGTAAGGATCATTGATAACGCGCTTACTAGGCTCCGCTATTGTTTCGATCAAGCGTTGTTTAGCTACGCCTTGTGCTGTGCCGTCTTTTACAAAAATTGAGTTACTCATAAATTAATAATCAAGATTTTATTGTCCATTCTATTCTAGAAAATTATTTCTAACCTTCTCCATCTGCTCACGTGATATACCTATTTTTTCGAGGTATTCAATAACACTTCCCCACTTAGACTCAACTCCATCTAAGAAATCACTCATGGCATCTTCAGGTACCCCAGCTGCAGTTATCATACTTTTTCTATCATAGCCTTCAGGATATCCAGAAGTCTTCTCAATAAAGTCTGCCTGCCTCTCAGTATCAAGATTAGTTAATAAATAATCTGCTTCTATGACATCACGACTTACACCTAGAACAGACAATAAGAAAGCTGTTGAGACGCCAGTTCTATCTTTGCCTGCTGTACAGTGCAAAACCACAGGCAAATTTTCATATTCAGCTAAAATTCCAAACAATCTAAGCCAAGATGTAGGTCCAAATTCTAAATAACCTAAATATCTTTTTCCTGAAATTCCTGTATCACCTACTAATTTACTTAGCTGATCACTGCCCCCTTCGGGAATAACAGCAATATTTATATAATTGGCACCCATAGTCTCGAGCGGACCTTTCCCTTGATCCTTCACCTCATCAGGTTTACGCAAGTCAATCTGTGTTGAGATCTTAAGATCTGACAATTGAGCAAGATCTCTTTCGGTCATTCTGTCTTGCCTTCCAGTACGAAAGTAGAGACCTTTTTTTACGCTCTTCCCATCTTGATTCTTATAACCCCCTATATCTCTAAAGTTGAAACAACCTTCAAAAGGGTAATGTCTATTTGAGTAATCATCTATCATTTTCGTTCCTTATTCTTTCGGTAAATAATCACAATTAAAATCTATATCTTAATTTAACTGTAAAAGTGTCTGTTTCAGGATCATCCCAAGGTCTTTGGTATATTTCTCCTAGGTTATCTTCTTCATCATACTGAACAACCCGTCCGCCTTTTGTATAAACCAAGTAAAAATAAGAAAGGGGTTTTATTTCATACCTATATCTGATCTGAAAAGCCAAATCACTCAATGTAATGGGTGGTAATCCGATATCAGCTGGCATTAAATCACCAAGATTATTTGCTAAATAAGCTTTCGGAGATCTAGCTGTAAAAGCAACCATTTGAGCCTTGAGTCTCAATTCGTGCTTATCTCCCTTGAACCAATTTATGCCCGCAACAGTCAGTCTTTGTCTTTTTTCGTAAGTACCTAATAAATTATTTTCGAGCCAGTTTAGCCAGTCCTTTTCTCTTAAATCTTGATAGTAAATAGAATAAGAGATCGAATCTACTGGAGTGTACTCAAATAAGAAATCATATGCTTTATTCCACCCAAGAGCTGACATATATTCTTCACCTATTCTTCTCATAAAACCGGCCATGTATTTATATTTCTTCCCTGACATATTCATATAGTTAATCTCATATCCATACCCTTTTGGCATATTAATGTATGGTGAATCTTTATATTTTCTAGTTATTAGATTATCTCTTCCTGAAGTTCTATAAAAAGTCTTCAACTTTAAGTCAGTAAAGTTCTTAAAACCGTTATCTAGTGTCATTGAAATACTTGATGGCTCTTTATTCCAATCAGTATCAGTCATGAGGGCATAATCAAGGGTATAATTTCTTTCTCTACTCATGGAACTTGAAGGCAAGTCTGTGTTCTTAAATTGAGTTCTTCCAGTTACCATTAGATAGTCATTTTTCCAGAGATATCCCATGTCACTGAGATCAATTGTGTCGTCGAAATAGTAAATGCCTGTTCCCGTTGAAAAACTCTTACTCGGAGTACTTAAATATCCTAGTCTGAAACCATAACCATTTTCATTATTGATCTTCGAATTGAGAAATGCGCCATTAATTCTTATATTTTGATTGGGTCTATATTCGAAATCACTAGCATGTACAGTTGCCTCTCTATCCAAAACTGGTCTATCGACATATGTTCCCAAATAACCTATGGTGAGATTATCTGAATTTTTTCTTAATCTTAAAGCGTAAAAATCTCTTCCTTGACTAAAATTTTCATCCGCTTCATTAGCTCCCAAAAAACCTATATCTAGGTTTTCTGTTTGCTGAATATATCTAAAGGCAAAATCAATATCGGATGTGCCTATCTGAGTTTGATTACATAAATCAGCATTTGACCCTGAAAAATTTGAACATTCGTAATCTGGAGCAGCTCCTATTCTCCGAGTATTAATGACATAGAATGTTTCGTAGCCTTGGATATTGAATAGTGACTGATTCTCAGCAAAAAAAGGTCTCTTATCCGAGTAGTAAGTTTCATAAGCAGAAAAATTTACAACCAATTCATCACTTTCTACCTGACCGAAATCTGGGTTGAAAGTCGCATTTAGTTGACGTGAGGAATCAATTTTCCAAAATATTTCGGCCCCCCCTTTCGTATCAGTCTGCTCAATTGCGGAGTCGTCTGAAAAAGTAAGATAGGGAAAAATATCAAGCTGAGAAGACTCATATTTTTTTACTTTGATTTTGGGGAAGATGGATAAAAACTTTTCTTGATAAGGACTGCCTCTGCACGTAGCAAACACTCTAAACTCTGAGATGATTAACCTATAAAAACATATCCCTATTTCTCTTTCTTCCGTGCTTACTGATTTCATGGGGGCAATAGACCAGGGTATTAATATTTCTGAGGTCCAGCCATCATCTTGCACTGCGGTAGCTTGTTTCCAGTCACCATCCCAGTCGTCATTTCCTTCATTCTCATTAATGACAACACCATCGTTTATCGAACCACCTGCGTTGACGATAAATCGATAACCTGTCCTTGCGTCATTATCAAAATCAATTGTCACTCCATTTTGATCACCAATAGGTGGTCTAACGCCTTGATCTCTCTGATGCTGATTGAGTCTTATACTATCTTTTGGTTGTTTATTTATAAAACCGAAGTACATTCCCTTCTCGTCTTCTTGTATAAAAATCTTGGTATCTTTATGACCGGTTTCTAGAGAGTAAGGATAAACTTCGTAAAAATTGTTCACAACCCTGGCTGTTGACCACTCCTCTTCACTTAAGAGCCCATCTATAACTATTTCTGAAAATAGACCGGGACAGAAAGCTATTAAAGTTATAAATAACCTTTGCTTCCATAGTGACATATATAATTCCCCTTAAGACTAGTTGAGTGAAGTTATGTTAAGGCAGGCAATCTTTATAGTCATTATCTTTTAGAGATATAGTTTTAATTGTAAAAAAACTAAAGATTTTAAATCAGTATATTCGAGCACCTTGTTGGACTAATGCTTTCTGAACCTTCTTTATATCGACATTTGCAACTTCTTTATTTGTCTGAACTGAAACAGCAGCAGCAACCCCTGCGCCTTGACCATTTACAG
>CETH01104198.1_pt1 | contig 11369 bp, 9 predicted proteins | sample 361461 | NCBI WGS metagenome assembly CETH01 (sample SAMEA2622695, study PRJEB7988) | marine metagenome | isolation source: saline water (ENVO:00002010), including
GGCTGTCGTTTCTCAAATGGATATCAATAGCATTCGCTTCAGCGTTACCTATAAAAATTGGTAGAACTAATCCACGCTCATTAGTTTCTTTTAGAAGCACGATTGGTGCTGGTCCGGGAAACTCAACTCGTACTCCGACCAGTTCCATTTCGATCATACTAAAAACATAACTGGATTTATCGGAAAATACTCACTGAATATTCAGCTAATACCGGTATTCCCATGAAGTGCTCTCCGGAGCAATAATGTTTTCAATTCGCTGCTTAGCCTTGCCAACTCCACAATTGCTTTTATCGCTCTCTTTCCTTGTAAGCCTGTGAGCCTTTGGTCAATTAATAATGCTTCAGCATCAGCACCTCGTTTGATATGCCTCAGATGACGAGGTTCTATTCCATATGAGTAGAATCGTGAGACGATTTGAGTGACAAACAAATCATCTGCATTGTACATCTCACCTAGCGATTGGTTTCTCTTTGGCAAAATCCCATATGAGTCCAACTCCTTAAATTTATCCTCAGATAGACCTGTTCGTTTAAGAAGCTCGGCTTTCGTAAATTCAAGTGACTCATCGGGTGGAGATGATGGGTCGAGTTGAGGCAGCTGAAAATTCTCTGAGCGTTCATTATTACCGTCTCCAACAAGGCGTTCCTTGATAATTTTTAAAGGCAGAAAATGATCTCTTTGAAGGCTCAATACCCATCTAAGTTGATTGACATCCTTTTCGCTGTAACGCCGATAACCCGAAGTTGACCTCTCCGGATTAACTAAACCTTTAGATTCTAAGAAGCGCACCTTAGAAACTGAAATATCAGGGAAGTCTTTTTCCAGCAGTTTCACAAGCTTACCGATTGAGAAGTAGGAAGAAGTCGCCCCCACTAGTTACTTTCTTGAAAATAAACGAGCTTAAATTTTCCTATCTGGAGAACATCGCCTGGGACTAACTGTTGGCTCGAATCTATTTGTCGTTGGTTTAGGTATGTTCCATTTAGCGATCCCACGTCTACAACTCTGGCTTCATTCCCTGTTAATACAACTTCGGCATGTCGTCTGGAGACAGTAATATCATCAAAAAAAATACTGCTTTCGGGATGTCGTCCTAACGTTGATGTTCCGTCATCAAGTAGAAATTTAGAGCCAGCTATGGGCCCATCAGTGACAACAAATCCTGCAGCAGTGGCTTTCTCTCTGGCGCCTGCAATGTCATCAATTGACAATGTCTCTGTTGGGTCCTCATTCACAGCATCTTCTGACATTTAACCATCTACCAACTCTCGGTAATCATTAGCTGATAACAAGCTTTCTGTAGAAGCCGTTTCGGAAAGTTGGAGTATGAAGATCCACCCCTCGCCATAAGGATCGCCGTTGAGGAGTTCTGGGCTATCGTCTAGTTCCTGATTAATTTCAATTATCTCTCCTCCTAGCGGAGCATAAATATCCGAAACAGATTTTGTTGATTCAACTTCGGTTACGGTTTCACCGACGGTTACTAGCTTTCCAAGCTCCGGAATATCAACGAAAACCACATCTCCGAGTGCATCTTGGGCATAATCAGTGATTCCGACTTTAGCCCTCTCCCCCTCAATCAGTACCCATTCGTGATCGGTTGTGTATTTGAGATTCTCGGGAATATTCATACTCTGACCTTACATCATGGAATTACAATTTTGAATTCAAATATAGAGAACGATCCTATCCCTAATAACTTGATTCGTGAGACGAGCCCACTAAAGCATCTCCTCTCGTTCCTCTCTTAAGGCGGTTATCGCTAGGGGTATATAGCCGAAAGCAGCGATATAGTGCAAAACGAGAGACGGAACACCTATTACATAGGCAATTACTTCGTATATTGTTGATTGTCCGCCATCTACTGCAGTTGAAAGCAAGAACAGCGGAAATGCAAACATTAATCCAAAGCTGCTCGTCTTCCCTACCCAAGTTACTTTTAAAGCACGGGCACCAAGTGCACCCAAAACTAGTGCTGCTATTGCTACAACCCCTTCTCGAACTAGAGTAAGAACCCCGAACCACAATGCTACTGACTGGTCAATCATCATAGTGAATACAGCTACTAGAAACATTATCCTGTCCGCAGTCGGATCTAGTACTTTCCCAAGTTCCGAAACTTGATTAAATCTTCTCGCGATCCACCCATCCACCCAATCTGTAGCTCCCAAAACTCCAAGAAGTGCAGCAGCTGCAAGCGAACGGTCCTCCCCTATCAACAACCAAACAAAGACCGGTACGGCTGCCAAACGAAGAATTGAAATAAGGTTTGGAATAGTGAAAGCATTATCACGCCATCTTTCATGATTCTGATTGGGTTCTTCCATTTACTTAGCATACGCTTATGTTCAGCAGGAGGAAAGGACTACACGTGGCTAGTGTCTTTACAGAAATAATCAATGGCAACCTTCCAGCACATGCTATTTGGCGTGATGAGGAGTGCGTTAGTTTTCTCTCAATTAACCCAATAAGCAATGGGCACTGTTTAGTCGTACCTATTAATGAAATCGATCATTGGGTTGATTTACCATCGGAGAAAGTGGGGCACCTACTTGAAGTTGCATCAATAATCGGACAATCGCAGATGAGAGCTTTTAACCCAAACCGGATAGGGCAGATGATTGCTGGCTTTGAAGTTCCTCATACTCACTTACATGTATTACCCATAAATGATACGGAAGACTTAGATTTCCGCAATGCTACTAGCGACGTCGATCATAGCCATCTTGCCAAATACGCAAAATTAATAAGAATGAATATTCATGCATCAAGGCAGGGTAACGTCGTTGAATCCTTCGTTATTCAATAGGTTCTAGGCCAGCAACCACTGCCGCTTGGGGTGTAACATATGCTTCAATTCCTGCTTCATTGAATACTCGTACGAACCGCTTGCTTACTTTCAGTTCTGATTGGAAATCTAGCACATCCACTCCAGTCCAAGCCACAGGCACTTCGGTTCTGTCAAAAATAAACCAATCCACGTTACGAACTGCCTCATCAGCAAGTTTATCATCATAGATTTCTGGGACTTGAAACTCCCATAACGCTACCCTTTCAGTCAACAGAGGAAGAAGTTTCGGGGCAGCACGAACTACTGCCTCTTCTGGAATTAATTCAGCTACTTCAATGCGTGCTTGGTCAACCGGCTGCCTCCGACCCCATTCCCAAGGGTCCTCGTAAGGGGATGCTACAGAATTTGAAACAAAGAATACTGAAGCTGTTATCAGCAATGCCCCCATTACTGTCCTATCTACATTCACTCTTTGGACTATTATTCGCCCAGTTTTCCGAAGCGCGAATACCAATGCGATAAACATGCAAATAATGACGGGTACTCTTTGCCCTGATTCAGTCAACTCATCCGTCGGCACATCGGCAGTGAGATAGAGGGCGAACAAAGGTAGCGCGGGTAATAGATACCGGGGAGCAACCATCGGGAGAAAAAGTAAAGGCGCAAGTAAAGCTACAGCTACTTGAAAGTTTGGTTCAGAAAAAAGTTCATTGATGAAGGTTAATGGATTGATTACGATGCCCCACAAGACAGCAAAAGGATTCCCGGTACCATACTGTGCGAAGGCTTCTAGATGCGGGTATACCCCACCATTGTATAAGGGCTGTATACCAAGAATGAATATAGTTGACCATCCCAGACCCAAAGCTATTGTTTGATACCCCAGCTTTTTCTTTCCCTCAAGTATCCAGAGTACTCCAAAACCAGCTATCAAAAGTCCAAGGTCAGCTCTTGTTAATAAGGCTAATGCTGCCATGAACCAGTATTTATATTTTTTATTGCTATAGGCACACAATGCGAAAGAAAGCATCGCTGGTACGGCAAAAGTTTCGAGCTTAAATCCTGATAGGTTGAGCGAGTGAATGGCACTATAAGATCCATATATAGCAATAACGATTGTGCTTGTACCTGCCCTCAAGTCTGCTACATTTCTTGATAATCGCCAGATAGGGACTATCGCAAAAGATAATGCAGCTGACTGTATCACTATCAAAGTGATCGCCGTTGGGAATACAGCAGTTAGCAAAGCGATTGGATAAATCAAAAAACCGCCTTGGCTTGCGAGATAATTCTGTCCAAGGAGTGAGGATTCGGGTGTATACCCTTCACCTATCAACCAGACAGATTGCATAGTCGCAGCAAAATCTGATGCTTGAGAAAGTTCACGTGATTTCGCTAAAGAAAGAAGGATGAATATGATCCAAACGACGCAGCCGGCTATCCAGGGAAAGGTTCTATCAAATACTGCACTCTCAAACCTCGCCTGCCAGCGAAGAAGCCTGTATTCAAGTCGCTTACCCCAACTTATACTCATTGCAATAGCTTAACCTTCTATGGGGGTTTTAGTTTTTATGTATAGTTTTTACTGAGTTATTGTAAATATTGCTCCTGCCGCAGACTCTAGGTCGATAGTGTACCCTGGCACTCCGGCATGAATTACACCCTCTATGGATACTACGGCCGTCCCCAAACGGGCATCTTTATGGTAAGAGGTTGCAAATGGAATTTGACCTAAGTGGAACATTGCATCATCCTCTGTGGATACTTCTAATCTCCCATCGACTACTTCGGTCGGGAGGATATGAATTACTCCTGACGAGGTTATGGTTCCGATCGATTCATTAGGTGCAGCAATGATTAAAGATGGGCCTTCATCTGTGCTCGCATTGACGATTTCAACAAATGAACCGAACGCGTCTCCAGCTTCAGAACCTCCCCGCACACCAGAAGTATTCTGACTAATAAATTGATCACCAGCACTTGATAAACCTTCAGCCGACCCATACAAAATATTTACGCCGCCAGCAGAATCAATGCGTCCAATAGCTTCACCTGGAACACCAACAACTAAATCCTCAAAGCCATCGCCGTTTAAATCACCAACAGCCAACGACGAACCGAACGCGTCTCCAGCTTCAGAACCTCCCCGCACACCAGAAGTATTCTGACTAAATGCAGAATATTCGAATTTCGGGATATCGATTAGAGCTCTTTCCCCCTTCCCAGAAGAGGTTTGTACTACTAAATTCACCGAGTATGCCTTATTGGAAACTAATCCGCTGAAAGTACATGAAGCTTCAAGTGTGATACAGGTATCTAGGGTCATATCAAAGCAGTTTTGATTATTTGGACATCTTTCCTCTGAAATATCTGCAACGTAAACAAGCGAGTCATCAGCAATTTGCAATTCGTCCCAAGAGACTACAGCAGAATCCAAATTCCGAGTGTCAATAGTGAGACCTGATGGTGTATCCGGCATATTCAAGAGGTTACAACAAGGCCCAAGAAATGAACCCAAGGACGTATTTCCAAGAAATGCTCTAAATGCTCCTTGGTAATCTACCGTATCCGCCATCGCCCAATCAACAGAACCACTGGATAAAGCATGGGACTGTGCAAGGGGGATCGACTGAACTGGGTTCGCAGTAGTGATAATCAGCTCTATGCAGAAGAGTTCACCATCATCCGCTAATGCAGTATCGTCTAACTGCACTACCCAATTACCATTAGCACTTTTCCCCGTTAAACTTTCAAGACTTTCTAGAGGTTGTGAAAATCCTGTAAATGGAAGGTTCCGTTCGCTGATGGATTGCGAAGCAAGAGAAGAGAAATATGCAAGTTCCCCGCTGCAACTCTTTGACCCTTCACCCCAAATCTCTTGCCCATCACGTGCACTTTCCCAACCATTCCGATCAGCCAACAAAATACTGCTGCCATCCGGATGTGCGATTGAGATATTCAGGTCACCAGGCCAAGTATGATTTATTCGAACCCCTACTATTACATCGAGAACTACATTCGTGTTTGTAACTTCAATGTTGTAACTCCAAGGACCGGCACTATCTGGAAGAAGGTATCTATTCTGAGGGCTTGATTCCAAGAAATAGCGATCTACCGAGATAGCTTCAATATCCGTTGTTTCATTTGGATCACCACCCCAAGCCCATTCTGTTAGCATCTCACTGCCAGAAGGAGTAGAAGTGAATTGGTCATGAGAGAGAAAATTCAATGTTGGCTCCTCAATTGTAAACCATGCAGTTTTCTTCATCTCGATGCCGGAAATATCCTGAACAGATGCAGTTAAACTAACGGTCCCAACAGCTGTCGGAGTGAACATTACAGAACTGCCAGTAGCCAATAGTTGATCTTGCTGGTCAGTCCAACTGATAGTGGTAGAAATATCGTTTCCATCTGAGGCAAGCGCAGTAGCAGAAAGAGTTATAGTTTGCCCGATGTAAATAATTTCGGTTGGGTTGTAGTTGTTAAAGGTAATGCTGCCATAACTTCCAGAGTTAAGAACAGCTTGTCCCCCGTCAAGTTCACCTCCAGAATAAACCCGTCCATTCAGCAAAGCTGTTGATCTCGCATTATCTAAAATAATGGAGATAATGTCTTCAGGCGTTAATTGGTTGTTTAATCCCAAAATCAGGGCTGCAACTCCAGCCACATGTGGGGCAGCCATGGAGGTCCCCTGCCAGCTAGCGTAACAGGGAGGAGAGGAGGAGCAAGCTGGTGAGTCTTCTGACATGGTGGAAAGAATACTTACCCCCGGAGCGGCGATATCAACTGAATTTATTCCATAATTAGAAAAACCTGCTAATTCCCCATTACTATTTATAGCTGCGACACTTATGATGTTCGATAGATCGTATGCCGCTGGATACATTGGATTGATATCAGAGTTTTGTCCACTGTTTCCTGCTGCCGCTACGAACAAGTGATTTTGTTGCTGGGCTGCTGTAATGGCTGAATAGAGAGCTGGTTCATAGCCTCCCCCGCCCCATGAATTGTTAGAGATTTGAGCACCATTAGCGACAGCGTACTCGAGCGCTGCGATAGCCCACGATGTGACCCCATTTCCATCTTTATCCAAAAACCTAAGGGGCATTATTTTCACATTGTCAGCAACTCCTGCTATCCCAACGGAGTTATTGCGGATAGCAGCTATCGTCCCAGATACGTGAGTTCCATGGCCATGCTCATCCTGTGGGGAGTTGTCATATTCACTGGTGAAGTCCCAACCATTGACATCATCTATAAAACCGTTACTGTCATCATCGATCCCATTATTGGGTATTTCGTTATCATTGTTCCAGATGATTGAGGATAAATCAGGGTGATTGATATCAACACCAGAGTCAATTACTGCAACTACGACTTCGCCAGCACCGGAGCTAACTGACCATGCGGTCTCTGCATCTACCCCATGAAGATTGTTAAGGCCCCAGACATCGCCTATTAAAGGGTCATTTGTATTAGCAGTCGTTAAATTAATAGTCTTATCAAATGCTACGTCAATGATCATGGAACTTGCACCAAGGAAATCATGAGCATTTAACGCGCCCATAGGTGTTTCTATTAGATACCAGTTACTCGTCGGGTAGTGTTCAACGATTGATGCATTAATTTTATTAAGAAGACTCTGGACATCCTTTTCGGCTGTATTTTCTGTGAACTTTGCTAATATCGCATAAGGATTCTGTTCCAAGGACGGATACTGGTTAATCATTTTCCCAGCTAATTTTCGTGCGAGTTCACCCGAAGATGTCTCGGTAAAGCCAACTATTTCTGAAGTTTCAGAGAGCGTCTTCCCTGAGTCCTTCTGTTCAGCTACTGCAGAAGTTACCCCCAAAGCTCCAAATATCAAAGCGCATACAGATGCCAGTGACGTCATCAGCATAAATTTGCGAACGCTACGTCTCGCTTTCATTACCTAATATTATCTCAATTTTTTTAAGATACCAGTCACATATTCCAAGTAGGTTCTGTATAGCTTGAAGTAATGTCTTACGAAGTTGCCTTATTTGATCTAGATTCTACTTTGTTTGATTCTGCACTTTCTGAGCAATTGGCTTTAAAAACTTCACTTGAACACTATTCCGTTAGCCTTACTGATGATGTCCTAAGTAAATATAAAGTTATCAATACGCAGCTCTGGCTGGATTTTGAGCAGAATGATATCGAACTAGACAAACTTAGGACTGAGCGATTCACCAGATTATGTCAAGAGTTAAATTTCGCGATTCAACCCGGCGATTTAGCAGATCTTTACGAACATAATTTAGGAAAATCTGGAAAGCTTTATGATGGAGCGGCGGAATTACTTGCTCAGACCAAAAAGACAGCAAAAACGGGCTTAATAACAAATGGGCTAGAGTCTGTTCAGAAGGCGCGTTTAGAACATTTTAATCTTTACCAGTATTTTGAGGTGATACTGATATCTGGTGAATGTGGACTAGCGAAACCTGATCCAGCAATCTTTCAGTCGTCATTAGACTTACTGGGTCATAAGCGGAAAGATTCGGTTTTGATGATTGGTGATAGTCTTTCATCGGATATTGCGGGTGCAAATAATTTTGGTATCGATTCATGCTGGTATAACCCTAAGCGGCTGAAATTGCACTCAAGCAACTCACCTACGTTTACCGTCTATTCGTTACAGGAAATAGCGTCTTTGGTCTAGAAAAAATCTATACTTCAAAGCTATATTCTAAAGTATTTCTTGATTATGTCTTCAGTTTCTTCTGAGGAAGTGAAGAGTATCCCCACCATTCCAGCTTGCTCAGCGCCTTTAATGTTGTGATGAAGATCGTCAATCATTACACAAGAATTGGTTAACATGCCCAACTTGCGCGCAGTCAGTTCGTATATCCTTTCATCAGGTTTTCGTATTCCAATCCGTGAGGAATCAACAATACAGTCGAACAACTTAGTGTTAATAGTTCGTTCTATCACCGGCCAGAATTCCGGAACGGAATTGGTAAGTAATCCTACTTTGATCCCAGTTTCTTTTAGCTGATTCACAATTCGTTCCATACCCAAATCAGGTTCATTCACGGCATCGGCAACCCAGGTTCGAAAGTAACTTAGATCGAATACGAGGTTATGACTGTTAAAGATCTTTTGCATTCTTTGGCCAAAATTTTCATTTAGCGGTTGACGTCCACATTCAGCATCGAACCATGGGTTGTCGTCAGCACTGTTCTGGCCAAGAATTAGCCCCATAATCATCTCTTTATCAGCCCCAAAATAGTCCGCTAATTTCTCTACTCGACCAACTGGTGATTTAGCCATCACGCCTCCATAGTCGAAAATAGCTGCTTTGAGGTCACTGGAAATCACTTTCTAAGATTACACCGCATATTTCATGCTGTAACCCTCTATTCTTAATCAATGGACTCTGGTCAGGAAACTTATAAATATCGTTACGATGCGAGTCTTGCCAATCATATAGAGCTTAAGTGGCAGAGTAAGTGGGAGGAGAATGGCACTTATCATGCCCCGAATCCATCCGGACCATTGGCGGATTCAACTGGCCGAATTGAGCTGCCAAAGTTGTTCATTATGGACATGTTCCCCTACCCATCGGGAACTGGCCTTCACGTCGGACACCCTTTGGGCTTCATTGGCACAGATGTATACGCACGCTACAAGCGTATGACTGGGCATAACGTTCTCCACACAATGGGCTACGATGCATTTGGGCTTCCGGCTGAAGAGCACGCTCGGCAAACAGGGCAGCACCCACGCGAAAACACGAACGCAAACATTAGCAATATGCGTAAGCAACTCAAGCGTTTAGGACTGGGTCACGACCCAAGACGTTCTATATCTACAACAGACCTTGATTATTACAAATGGACACAATGGATATTCCTGCAACTATTTAACTCGTGGTATGACACTGACCTCAAACGAGCACGTCCAATTAAAGAATTAGAAACCAAGCTTGAAGATGGCTCAATTATTATCGATGCTAATGAGTCCTGGTCGTCACATTCTGATCAACGAAAGAAAGAGATCATCAATAGTTTTCGTCTGGCTTACCTTGCAGAGGCACCGGTAAATTGGTGTCCGGCCCTGGGTACTGTTTTAGCTAACGAAGAAGTTACGGTTGATGGGAGAAGCGAGAGGGGCAATCATCCTGTCTACCGGAGACCGTTGAAGCAATGGATGATGCGTATTACGGCATATGCTGACCGCTTGTTAAAGGACTTGGAAAGTCTCGATTGGCCAGAGGCAATAAAAAGCATGCAAAGAAATTGGATTGGTAGAAGTGAAGGCGCTGTGATCAACTTCACTGCTGGAGAAAAAAATGTTCCTGTTTTTACAACTCGTCCAGATACTATCTTTGGCGCTACGTACCTCGTGCTCGCTCCAGAACACCCCTTGGTCGACTCCCTGTATCAAACTGATTGGCCTAAGGAGGTTGACAGTAGGTGGACAGGAGGATTTGAGAATCCGCGTCTTGCAGTTGAAGCTTATCGAGCTCAGTCCAATCAGAAGTCTGATCTCGACAGACAAGAGAATAAGGATAAGACTGGCGTTTTCCTGGGTGCTTACGCAAAGGTGCCTGTTACAGGTCAAGAAATTCCTATATTTATTTCTGACTATGTTCTCATGGGGTACGGAACTGGTGCCATCATGGCTGTCCCAGGACAGGATGAACGGGATTGGGAATTTGCCGAAGTATTCGGTTTGGAGATCATTAGAACTGTTCAGCCTCCAACTGATTGGGATGGAAAGGCATATGTAGGTGATGGCCCTGCAATAAATAGTGACTTCTTAGATGGGCTATCAATAGCTGAAGCGAAGAGCGCAATAATTATTTGGCTTGAAGATAATAGTGGTGGCAGTCGCCAAACCTCATATAAATTACGAGATTGGTTGTTCAGCCGACAGCGATATTGGGGCGAGCCGTTCCCTATTGTTTATGATAAGGATGGGCTACCTAATCCCGTACCAGAGGATATGCTGCCAGTTGAGCTGCCGGAATTAATCGACTGGGCTCCAAGGTCCCTTGATGAAAATAGTGACCCTGAACCACCACTCGGCCGAGCAGAGAATTGGTCCACGGCCATGCTTGATCTGGGCAACGGACCACAGGAATATATCCGAGAATTGAATACTATGCCGCAGTGGGCAGGTTCATGCTGGTACTACCTTAGATACCTAGATCCTTTGAATAGTGAAGAATTTGTAAGTGAAGATATAGAAAAGTATTGGATGTCAGGAGAAACAGGTGGCGTAGATCTTTACGTCGGCGGTGTTGAGCACGCTGTACTTCATCTTCTCTATAGTCGCTTTTGGCATAAAGTCTTATTTGACTTAGGTCACGTTAGTACCCCTGAGCCTTTTCAACGCCTCTTTAACCAAGGCTATATTCAAGCGGCCGCTTATCAAGATCAGAGAGGCATGTATGTTGACGCCGCAGACGTATCACAAGATGAAGGAAAATTTTTCTATCAAGATAATGAAGTTCAAAGATCATTCGGGAAAATGGGAAAGTCATTAAAGAACTCTGTGACACCAGATGAAATGTACGAGGAATACGGGGCTGATACACTTCGACTTT
>CETH01184285.1_pt1 | contig 11369 bp, 11 predicted proteins | sample 361461 | NCBI WGS metagenome assembly CETH01 (sample SAMEA2622695, study PRJEB7988) | marine metagenome | isolation source: saline water (ENVO:00002010), including
GCGGTATATCTGGAGCAGAGTTTCGTAATCGAACTCGAAGTCATGTGATTTAGAGCATGCATAAGGATTTGGGCTGTCTATAAACAACGCAATATTGTCGTCGAAACTTACCTGCATGAAGTAACATTACCCTCCAAAAAAACAGCTCGTATATAACAAAATCAAAAATCATCCATACGACTAAATTGGCAAATAATGGCCCAACTATAGTAATAACGACGGCGTTTTACTTTATTAAATTATGTCGGTCACTATTATGATTTTTATCGCGCTTGGCTCAAACCTGCCGCATCCAGATTACGGCAAACCGATCGACGTTTGTAGAGAGGCTGTTATTCGTTTATCGCAAAGGGGAATCCGGGTCGTAGCATCCTCTCGCTGGTATCGAAGCTCTCCAGTTCCTGACTTAGACCAACCGGATTTCGTAAACGGGATGGTATCAGTCGAAACCGATCTTTCGCCAGCCGGTCTGTTAGTGGAGTTACAGGGGATTGAGAGAGAATTCGGGCGAGTTCGTACGGCACCCAATGCTGCTCGAATTCTCGACCTCGATCTAATTTCTTACAACGATATTGTCGCAAATTCAGAACAGCTACTGATCCTTCCGCACCCCCGGTTATCAGAACGGGCATTTGTTCTATTACCGTTGAAGGAGATTGCACCGAATTGGATCCACCCAATATCGGGTCTATCGATATCACGACTAGCCGATGAGGTGCCAAAGAGTCAAAAATGCTACCGGATTTAACATTAAACCAAAGGGAAAGCTGCCTGAATTACTTGCTTTCTCCGGTCTGAACTCTTAATAATCAATTGATTGTTTAGGTGGAGACTTCTAACTATGGCACGCGTTACAGTTGAGGACTGTGTTCTTAAAGTTCCGAATCGTTTTAAGCTCGTGATGATGGCTGCTCAGCGGTCGCGGGAGTTGTCTGTTGGTGGTGAGTTAACCGTAGATCGAGATAATGACAAAAATCCGGTAGTTGCACTGCGTGAGATTGCTGACGAGACCATACCCCTGATCGAGTTGGAGGATGCAGTGGTCGAGGGCCTTCAGCGCAATATAGATGTAGATGAAATTGTTGAGGAAGAGGAGGAACTCCTTCAAGTTACTGAAGCCCTAAACGAGCTTGGGGGGCTTGTTGACACCAATGGGGTGCCCACAGACGGTGCGCTGGCCGCCGAGGAGCCTGCGGCAGGGGTAAATGATCCGATGGCGGCATTAGCAGCCGGTTTTGAAGACGTCACTATCGAGGACGTCAAGAAAGAAGGCTGACGTTGGGGATCGCGGAATGAATACGCGGTCCATTCCCGGTCTCCTTACCCTCAGAAAGCGATGCTGGTAAGGATTTTCCTTCGATGATGCTCCAATACGAATTGGTAGAACGGGTTCGTGGTTACGATCCTACTGTTGATGAGGACGCGCTAAACCGAGCTTATGTTTTTTCTATGAAAGCTCATGGATCCCAGATGCGCGCCTCGGGAGACCCCTATTTTTCGCATCCGTTGGAGGTTGCTGGTATCCTTACAGAGTATCGGTTGGACACAGCCTCGATTGTTACAGGGCTTCTTCATGACACGGTCGAGGATACCGTTGCAACCATTGAAGAAATAGAGCATCTCTTCGGTGAAGAGGTAGCGAGGTTAGTCGACGGCGTTACCAAACTTTCCCAACTGGAACTACAATCACCTAGCACGCGCCACGCCGAAAATTTTCGCAAACTTCTGCTCGCGATTTCGGAAGATATTAGGGTTCTATTAGTCAAGCTTGCGGATCGGATCCATAACATGCGGACGCTTCACCATATATCCGACCATGAAAAACGAGCATGGATCGCCCGCGAGACTATGGATATTTACGTGCCACTTGCTGAACGAATAGGTATTCAAGAGATCAAAGAAGAGCTAGAGGAAATGGCGTTCAGGGTATTATATCCGGATGTCGCGGAATCGATTGAGAATCGCCTAGAATTCCTGAAAGAGCAGGGTGAAGACGTCGTCAAGGATATATCGGAAGAAGTCACAAGAGTTTTGGCTGACGCAGATATCGATTGTTGGATATCCGGTCGCACAAAACGCCCAGTATCGATCTGGCGTAAAATGCAGCGCAAGAACGTCGAATACGAACAGCTCACCGACATTATCGCATTTCGGGTGATAGTCGCTTCCGTTGAGGATTGCTATCGTGCGCTAGGGGTCATACATACACAATACCGAACGATTCCTGGTGAATTTGACGACTATATTTCTGTTCCTAAGTTGAATGGGTATCAATCACTACATACAGCATTGATTGGGCCCAAGATGCACCGAATCGAAATTCAAATTCGGACAACCCAAATGCATGAGGTGGCTGAGCTCGGCGTTGCGGCACATTGGCAATATAAGCAGGGTGCCGCATTGACGGAGGGAAAGAACTACCATTGGGTCCGTCAGCTGCTGGATATTCTCGAAAATTCGAATAATCCGAATGAGTTTCTTGAACATACTAAGCTTGAAATGTTTGCGGACGAGGTTTTCTGTTTCACCCCAAAGGGCGAAATTATCAATCTACCTCAGGGTGCGACCGTTATTGACTTTGCTTATGCAGTCCATTCTGAGGTTGGAGATCGTTGTATAGGAGCGCGTATAAACGGAAAGATGGCACCGCTCCGAACTGAAATTCGGAATGGTGACCAGGTTGAAATCCTAACTTCCGCGGATGGAACGCCTTCGCCCACATGGGAGCAACTTGTTGTTACTGGCAAGGCGCGCGCCCGGATTCGCCGGTATATACGGGGTGAGCGTCGCGAAGAATTTACAAAACTTGGACGAGCAATGCTCGAGCGTGCTTTTCGTAATGTAGGGTATTCTGACGATCATGAACCATCGCCGTCGTTGTTGGAACGCTTTGACGTAGAGACAATGGATGAGATCGTAGCGATGGTCGGAAGTGGTGAAGTTACTGTGTCCGATGTGATCATGGCTTTAGTACCAGCGGAAGTACTTCAGCAAGAGGCTGACGAATTCGGGGAGGAATCGCCCGCGTGGCCTAATTGGCGGTCCTCGGAAATTCCGATTCGAGGATTGACAGACGGTATGGCCGTCCACCACGCCAAATGTTGTCATCCTTTGCCGGGCGATAAAATTGTTGGGATTTTGATGCCGGGCGAGGGAGTCGCAATCCATACTAAGGACTGCGAAACCCTCGAGAGTTTGGCCAACACGCCTGAAAGATGGATAGATGTTGGCTGGGATATTGGGCCTGCTATGTTATTTAGCCGTATCAAGCTGGTTGTTGCCAATAAAAAAGGAGCCCTCGGTTCTTTGACGACTGTCATAGGCCAGAACCAAGCAAATATAAATAATCTGAAGATCACCAGTCGGTCGGAGGATTTTTTTGAAATGTTGATCGACATTGAAGTCCACGATGCGGATCATCGGAATGAAGTCATCGCTGCTTTGAGGGCGACGACTGGTGTGGCTTCCGTCTACCTCGACGAGTAATCAATGTGCTAAATAGCACGCCGGCGCCCTTTCGGGAGAAAACTAGTTGAACACAAGATACCTCAGACTTGGTGTGAATATCGACCATGTGGCGACTATCCGGAACGCACGTGGCGGAGAACACCCGGACCCAGTGCGCGCAGCATTGGTTGCGGCATCGGCGGGTGCGGACGGTATCACAGCACACCTTCGCGAAGATCGGAGGCATATGACGGATCGAGATATTATACGGCTAACTAAGGATATTGATCTGCCACTTAACCTCGAAATGGCGGCTACAGATGAAATGTTGGACATCGCATTACGTCACGAGCCGCATGCTGTTTGTATTGTACCCGAAAAACGTCGTGAACGTACCACCGAGGGTGGGCTGGAGGTCGTTAGCGCATACAACCACCTAGAACCGTTTGTGCGTCAGCTTTCGCGTGCGGGCATAAAAGTTTCCTTATTTATTGAGCCTACTGTAGAGCAGGTGGATGCTTCCGTCTCTCTTGGTGCTCAGGTTGTAGAACTTCACACGGGTGCATATTGTGACGCGGAGCATGAAAGGGAGAGGGCAGAATTTGAGCGAATCGTGCTAGCTGCCGCGCATGCGGAGGCAGCGGGTATCGAATGTCACGCTGGACACGGCCTGAATTTCGATACAGTGGTACCAGTTGCCGCTATTCCAACTATTCAAGAGTTGAACATCGGACATTTTCTTATAGGCGAGGCGATCTTCAACGGACTGGAAAGGACCATAAAAAGGATGAGGACTTTGATGGACAAGGCGCGTGCCGCGTCAGTTGGATAACTTAGTGCCTCACAGAATCTATAGGTTTTCTGGATGATTATCGGTATTGGAAGCGATTTGATCGATATCCGGCGGATCGAAAAGACGCTAGAGAGATTTGGTGATCGGTTTATTGATCGCTGCTACACGGATGTTGAACGCCGCAAGAGCGATAAACGTCTCTTGCGCGCCGAAAGCTATGCAAAGCGTTATGCCGCTAAAGAGGCCTGCTCAAAGGCATTGGGAACGGGTTTTCGAAATGGCGTGTTCTGGCGGGACATCGGAGTTATTAATCTCCCGGGGGGCAAACCGGCAATTAAGCTCACAGGCGGCGCGTTGTCACGAATGAAGGAGATCGTCCCTGACGGGATGGAGGGAAAAATTGATTTGACCGTAACTGATGAGCCGCCGATCGCTGAGGCGTTAGTTATCATTTCAGCGGTCCCAGAGACCACCACTTGACACTTTACCGCGCACACCACTAAACCCCGCAGTATAGGCTACATCGGACTTTGCTTTCGGTGGTTAACGTAACGCGATATGTAAAGAAAAAAATCAATGGCGAAGAAAAAAATCGGCGGGATTTGGGATACAATTAAGACGCTTATTTACGCCGTTCTCATCGCGTTGTTCATTCGCACATTTGCATTTGAACCCTTCAACATCCCGTCGGGATCGATGATCCCTACCCTTCTTGTCGGTGATTATTTATTCGTTTCGAAATATTCTTATGGATATAGCCAACATTCGCTGCCGCTGAGCCTCCCCTTAATTCCCGGTAGGGTATTTAGCTCTGTACCCGAGCGGGGAGACGTCGCAGTTTTCAAATTACCGAAAGACAATACCACAGATTATATTAAGCGGATTGTTGGGTTGCCGGGTGACGAAATTCAGGTTCGTAATGGCCGTTTGTTTGTTAATGGCCAAATTGTAGTTAGGAAACATATGGGACAGTTTGCCGTCCGGGGTCCGCTGGGGTCTACAATTGGAATTCCTCAATACAAGGAAACACTGCAGAGTGGTACGTCGTACAGTATTCTTGAACGGGGCGATAACTTTCAGTTAGATAATACTCCCGTCTATACGGTGCCGCCCGGATATGTATTCGGTATGGGAGATAACCGGGATGATTCTCAGGACAGTCGGGTCCTTCGAGAGGTTGGTTATATTCCCCTGAAAAATCTCGTCGGTCGGGCGGAGTTCATATTTTTTTCTTACGATACCAACGGCAACAGTTGGCCGTTTACTGTTCGTTGGTCTAGGCTGTTTAAAGTTATTCGGTGAGGCTATTGGATAGCGTGATGACACCTTCCGGCAGCAACCCAGATGATTTAGAAAAAACCCTTGGCTACCGGTTTAGAGACAATGAACTCCTCCTCCGGGCTTTAACTCATAGTAGCTTAAAAAAAACAAACAAAGATCCAAGCTACGAACGCCTTGAATTCTTGGGAGATCGGGTTCTGGGTCTAATTATTGCGGAACTTTTAATTGAAAAATTTCCTGAATCAGCGGAAGGCGAGTTGGCCCCACGTCTGGCGGTCCTTGTAAGTGGACGTACGATTGCCGGTGTGGCGCGGTCACTGGACCTAGGCTCATTCATCAGAATGACTAATGGCGAAGTGGCGGCTGGCACAAACGGTAGAAGTTCTGTACTCGCGGATTGCTGCGAAGCGGTTATTGGCGCGGTTTTCCGTGATGGGGGACTAAAACCCTCGACCGCGTTGGTTCGTCGCTTTTGGGAGCCGTTGCTGGAAAATGTCGAGCTACGCGCAGCGAAAACGGAACTACAGGAATGGGCTCAGGGTTTGGGGCTGCCCTTGCCTCGATATACTGTTGTCGGCCGGCAAGGACCCGCACACGCGCCGGAGTTTACTATAAAACTCGAAATTTCAGCGCTGGACCCCGTCCTTGGTAAAGGCTCTTCCAAACAGGCAGCGGAGCAAGCCGCAGCTTCTGAAATGCTAGCGTTAGTTCAGGAAAAATCTTGACTGCTGGAGAGCAGAGGTGCGGTTTTATTGTACTACTCGGGGCACCGAATGTTGGAAAATCGACACTCCTTAACGCTATGGTTGGCGCAAAGGTGTCCATAGTTACTCCGAAGGTACAAACTACGCGGACACGAATTCTTGGTGTTTCAATCGTGAAGAATGCGCAAATGGTATTTGTGGACACACCGGGAATTTTTGAACCTAAAAAAAGACTGGAGCGATCAATGGTTTCTGCCGCGTGGGACGGTGCGTCGAATTCCGATATCGTTCTCTTTCTTGTCGATGCCAGAACTGGTATTGACCGGAATGCAAGACGCATAATCAACGGGTTGAAAAAAGGGCATCGCAAAGCCGTCTGTGTCTTGAATAAGATCGATTCTGTTAAGCGAACTTCACTTCTAGGGATTGCGGATCAAATGGCCGCTGAGGCATTATTTTCAGATGTTTTTATGATTTCGGCCCTTAAGGGAGATGGTATTGAAGATCTGAAAATAGCAATAGCAGAACGTATACCAGACGAGCCTTGGCATTTTCCTGAAGACCAGCTGTCCGACATGAACGACCGATTGTTCGCCGCGGAAATTACGCGTGAGAAACTTTACCTGAATTTGTATCAGGAATTACCATATGCCCTGACGGTCGAGACCGAGACATGGGAACCTTTCGAGAATGGCGCCGTGAAGGTTAAACAGGTGATATTTGTTGAACGAGCGAGCCAAAAAAGTATCGTTCTCGGTAAGGGCGGTGAGAAGATAAAGCGCATCCGAACATTGGCCCAGGATGAACTAAGGAATATCTGGGGCCGCGATGTACATTTGTTTCTCTTCGTTAAAGTCCGCGAAAACTGGAGCGATGATCCCGACCGGTACCGTGACTGGGGACTTGACTTCAGCGCATAATATTAGGCCACACCTATCTTGTTTAGCCCTGGTGACTATTTGAATTATTATTCTTTATGAACTGGACGGATGAAGGAATCGTTCTTTCCGCTCGCAAACATGGGGAGAGTGGGGCGATCGTCACGCTAATGACGAGAGAGAATGGACGCCATGCCGGTTTGGTCCGTGGTGGTTCCGGCTCTCGCGCTCGCGGAATTTATCAAACGGGCAATCTAGTCTCCGTTGGCTGGCGTGCTCGCCTTAGTGAACATCTTGGTGCCTATACCTGTGAGTTGTTGCAGGCCAATGCCGCACTCATTATGCCAAAGCGACTGGAACTTCTCGCTCTCTCGGCGTCCGCAGCACTCGTCGAGCGCTTGTTGCCGGAGCGCGAACCGCAGCCAGATACGTTTGGTGCGCTTGCCGCTCTTATTCAGACACTTACCGCGGAAGAAAATTGGTTGCGGCGCTATGTAGAGTGGGAATTGGGTTTGCTCAATCAGTTAGGGTATGGACTCGATCTTACCAAATGTGCTGCGACAGGATCTACAGAAGACCTTGTGTTCGTCTCGCCTCGAACAGGTTGTGCCGTGTCATACGGACCAGGGAAACCCTACCGAGAAAAGCTTTTCGATCTGCCATCGTTCTTCAAAACAGATGTTCGCACGCCAAGCCTACACGATATTGTTGCAGGATTACGTATTACTGGCCATTTCCTTGCCCGTTGCGCAAAAGATGCCGATGCGGGAGTACTGCCGAAATCCCGGGCGCGATTTGTCGACCAAGTGGTACGGAACAGAGGCGACTCGTCTCTTTCCTAGTCTGAGGCCGTACGAATCAGGAGGTTCTGGTATAATGGATCTATGAAATTTCGCCCATCATTCGGGTCGGATTCAATTTAGAAAGATAATTTCTATGGCCGATCAAACTATCGCTTCTAAAGTAGAAGAAGTCGCCTTTGGCGAAGCGCTCGGGGAACGTTATCTCGCCTATGCGCTTTCGACCATAACCTCACGTTCGCTTCCAGATGTCCGCGACGGGATGAAGCCGGTACACCGGCGCCTAATGTTTGCGATGCGACAACTTCGGCTAGAACCGGAAGCGGGTTTCAAGAAATGCGCCCGCGTTGTTGGCGATGTGATCGGCAAATACCACCCGCATGGCGATATAGCAGTTTATGATACGCTGGTCCGCCTCGCTCAAGACTTTGCGGTCCGCTACCCGCTGGTAGAGGGACAAGGGAATTTCGGTAACATTGATGGTGATAATGCGGCGGCTATGCGGTACACCGAGTCGCGTCTGACTGAATATGCGATAGCCATGCTAGAGGGTATTGACGACGACGCCGTCGATTTCCGCGAGAATTATGATGGCTCCGAACAAGAGCCCATGCTTTTACCGGCGAGTGTTCCTAATCTTTTATGCAATGGCGCGGCAGGTATCGCCGTTGGGATGGCGACTAGCATTCCGCCGCATAATTTGGATGAGGTCTGTGCGGCACTGCTTCATCTTTTGAAATTTCCCAACGCCAGTATCGCGAAACTTGTTGAACTGATTCCTGGGCCTGATTTCCCGACTGGCGGCGTGTTGGTAGAGGCAAGGGATTCGGTTGCGGAGACCTATAAAACCGGCCGCGGTTCGTTTCGACTAAGAGCTAGATGGGGGGTTGAAAAGCTCAGCCGTGGGCAATATCAGATTGTAATCTCTGAAATTCCTTACCAGGTACAGAAAGGACGTATTGTTGAGAAGATTGCTGAATTTTTGAATGCTAAAAAGTTACCCTTGCTGGGCGATATTCGTGACGAAAGTGCTGAGGATATTCGTCTGATTCTGGAGCCGCGTAATCGTTCAATTGAGCCCAATTTGTTGATGGATCAAATGTTTCGCCATACTGACTTGGAAACACGCATCGGGCTAAATATGAACGTATTGGATTCGCAGACATTCCCTAGCGTGATGAATTTGCGCGGTGTTCTCCAGTCATTCTTGGAACATAGGGAAACAGTACTGGTCCGACGCACCAAACACCGGCTCTCTAAAATCAAACATCGAATGGAAGTGCTGGAAGGATATTTAGTCGCCTACCTTAACATCGATGAAGTAATTCGGATTATTCGCGAGGAAGACGAGCCAAAAGTAGCGATGATGAAGAAATGGGGTGTGTCAGACGTTCAGGCAGAAGCGATACTTAACATGAGGCTTCGGACATTGCGACGGCTTGAAGAAATTTCTATCAACCAAGAGCACAAAACGCTCTCAGTTGAGAAGGAAGAACTCAATGATCTACTGAAGAGCAAGAAGAAACGTGAAGCCGAAATCTCCGGACAGATAAAGGAAATCAGGACAAAGTTTGGCAGAAAGACAGATCTTGGTGTAAGGCGGACAGAAATCGGGGAAGCACCTAAAGAAATGGTTGTCCCGCTTGATATTCTTATAGAGCGAGAACCGATCACAGTTATTTGCTCCCAGAAAGGCTGGATTAGGGGTGCTAAGGGGCATCTGACCGAAACTGCGGATCTAAAATATAAGGATGGCGACGGTCAACGATTTGTTTTTCACGCGCAGACGACAGATAAAATCTTAATGTTTGCTACGAATGGTCGGTTCTACACTCTGTTTGGGGACAAGTTGCCGGGTGGCCGAGGGCACGGTGATCCAGTCCGTTTGATGGTAGACCTTCCGAATGATCAAGATATCCTCGCATTGTTTGTTCATAGCCCGGGCCAAAAAATTGTTGTCGCGTCATCCGACGGACGTGGATTTATTGCTCGGGAAGAGGAACTAATTGCTCAGACTAAGAATGGTAAGCAGGTTCTTAACATCGAGACCGGAAAAGAGGCGCAGGCATGTGCACCTGTCACTGGTGATATGATTGCGGTGGTAGGTGAGAATCGCAAGATCGTGATTTTTCCGCTTGAGGAACTGCCGGAAATGACAAGGGGCCGAGGAGTAAAACTTCAGAGCTATAAATCGGGGGGGTTGGCCGACCTAACCACATTCTACCTAAAAGATGGTCTCCCGTGGAGAACCAAGGCTGGTATCCGCATCGAGACAGACATCAAACCATATATCGGTAAACGCGCGCAAGCGGGGCGAATGGCTATGCGTGGTTTTCCCCGGAATAACCGATTTGGAAATTATGGCTAACGCGTCGGTGTTATTGTAATTCAAAAAATTACTTCACCGAAACCGATAGGTAATTTTACAATTTACGTGTTTGATTAGTACCTTTTTAAGAAGCTCGTTGAGCCTCATTTTTTTGTCTTCAAAGTCGATCAGATAAAATAACCGAAACCGTCTAGCCGGCAGGCAAAAACACTCCTCCTATATAACCGTCCAGCCGTTGCTCCCTAACTTCTCCAGCGGTTTGAAACGTGCCTTGTAAGCCATTTTTTCTGATCCTAAGATCCAGTATCCAAGATAGACGTGTGACATACCGAGGGTAACCGCACACTTGACTAACCATAAAATCATATAAGTACCGAGACTGCGGCCAGATAAATTAGTATCAAAAAAACTGTAAACGGCCGATAAAGAATCCTCCATTCGATCCATCAGCATCATAGCAACTAAACGTCCCTCGACGTCCCGGAATTCTATGGTTCTGGATGAGACAGGGGTGTCCTCGATCATTGATTTATAGTGATCGAATTCCATACCGGACATTTCACCACCCTCATGACGCTGATGCTGATAGGTTGAAAAAAGCCGATATTGTTCGACTGTGGCAGTAGCCTCAACATCTTCGGCCGTGAGGTCATCGTTGGAATTGGCCACTCGACGAAAAGACTTAGTCCATTTGAATCTCTGTGCGTCGATCCGCACCGGAATGCAGGCAGTGCAACCGGGACATGCTGGCCGATACGCGAGTTTGTGACTGCGACGAAAGCCAGCATGTGACAATCGTTCGTAAAGTTCACCGGCATTTTGGCCAGAAAGGTGAGTGACCACCTTCCGTTCCACCTTCCCTTCAAGATAGGGGCATGGCAGGGAACGGGTTCCGAAGAAAAAACTGTCGGGACGAATAAGTTGTTGCTTCATGGTCAAAACGATCTTGGAACAATTATGCGCACCTTGGAACAATTATGCGCACACGGAATATAGGGAATCTGATCCTTTGAGCAAAGTTTAAAGAAGGTGCTGTTATATGTTCTCGCGTTAGCACGCTCTCCAGCGCATAAAGAACCGGTGAGTCACTACCTTGGGGGCGACGTGTGCTATCAAATCCGGTATTGATTGTTTTTT
>CETH01039957.1_pt1 | contig 11359 bp, 12 predicted proteins | sample 361461 | NCBI WGS metagenome assembly CETH01 (sample SAMEA2622695, study PRJEB7988) | marine metagenome | isolation source: saline water (ENVO:00002010), including
AAGCAGCACATAAAGCTGTATTAGCAAGAATGCTAAACACCGGACAAAGTTGTATCGCTGCTAAAAGATTTATTATACATAAAAATATAAAAAAACAATTTTTAAAAAATATTATAGATATCTTGGATAATATGCATCTAGATAATCCAACAGATCCTAAAACACAAATAGGCCCCTTAGCACGAAAAGATATTTTAGATGATATAAACAACCAATTAAAAGATGCTATTGATAAAGGTGCAAAATTATGTTATCAAATGAAAAATATACCAAAACATGGATATTTCTTTGCTCCATCTATAGTAGAAAACATAGACTCATCTATGGATATTTATCATAATGAAACATTTGGTCCTTTATTTACTATTTTAACCTATACTGATGAACAGGAAGCTATAAAAATAGCAAATGATACAAAATATGGGCTTGGAGGAAGTATATGGACTAAAAATACGAAAAATGCAGAAAAGATGGCTCATCAAATATATACAGGAGCAGTATTTATAAATGAATTTACAAAATCTGACCCTAGATTGCCATTTGGAGGGGTAGGAATTTCAGGTTTTGGTAGAGAATTAGGTCCATATGGAATAAAAGAATTTGTTAATGTTAAAACAATTTATATTAATTAAATTTAAAGATGTATTTATTAAATGAAATAATCATTCAACACCTTGGATATCTATTTACGTTTTTAGCTCTATCAGTTAAAGATATGCTTAGACTAAGAGTTATATTAGCGATAGCTCAAATTTTAGCAGGATTATATCAGGCTCAAGTAAATAGATATGATGTCGTCTTATGGAATGGAATTTTTACCATAGTTAATATATATCACATTATTAGAATCATAAATGATAGAAAAATTATTTTAATACCAAACGAAATTAAAGATTTATATGAAAATATATTTAATGATTTTACAACAAAAGAATTTATAAATTTTTGGAGTTTAGGTACATATAAAAATTCTAATAATGAATTATTAATTAAAGAAGGAGAAAAACAAAATAAACTTTATTTAATAATAGATGGTAAGGTCACTGTAAAAAGAAATAAAAAAATTTTAAATTCATTAAGTAGAGGAAAATTTATAGCTGAAATGAGCCTAATTACAAATGAGCCAGCTACTGCAGATATATATGCAGATAAAAAAATGAAATATATCTCATGGAATCAAGATGAACTAAAACACTTCCAAATTACAAATAAAGAACTATGGATAAAACTTCATAATATTTTAAGTAAAGACTTAATTAATAAAATTAAAACTACCCATCATAATGAAAAAAAATAAAATTTATTTTTTAGGAAGAAAACAAGGCTACTCTTTCCATAAAATTATACCTTCAAAAATCGAGAATAAACGCCCTTATGAAACAAAAGGGTTAAATCAAGTACAAAAATTGAAAAGAACTCATTTTATAAATGATGCAAATATTTTATTTTTTAGAAATAAACCAGAAAAAACAACTGATTCCCAAGTAAAGAAACTAACTAAAAGAATTTCAAAAATTAAGAATAAACTTATAATTAATAATATAAAATCATTTTATAACTATGACTCAAAAGACCGAACATTTAAACTTTGGGAAGAAAATAATTTATTATGCCCAAAGCATATTTCTTTCTCTAATGATAATATTAATAATAATGTAGAAAATGTAATAGAAAAAGTAATTCAATTTTATGATAAGTATCAGAAAATTATTATAAGAACCAATAATGAAACAGGTAGTAAAGGCCTTTATATTATAACAAACAAGAAAGATATTCCTTTAATTATTAAAAAATTAATTATTAGAGTAAATAAAAAAAATAATCAGTTTAAAGATACAAAAATAATGTGTGTTCAATATATTGAGTTGAAATCACAAGATAATTATAATGAACTTTATCGTGTTCACATTCTATTTGATGAAATTTTAAGCTATTATGTCGCCACTAGTCAGAAAAAAGAATTCCATCAAGCTGATATGACTATGAAAGATCTATCAAAGTTTTTAGAAGTAAATAAAAATTTTCAAAAAATTCTTCCAAAAATTAAAGAAAAATTAATTTCTTCTGTTAAAATTTTAGGTAATAATATTGGAGGAGTTGAATTTTTCCTTATAAATAATGAACCCTGTTTCATTGAACTGAATCCTATGTGGGGCGGACCAGCTGGAAGAGGAGGATTTGGCAATATTGAATTTAAAAATTATATTAACTCAAATAAAACAAAACTATATAATCAAATTCCTAATATTTATGATTGGTTAGATTATAAAAATTATTATAAAAAAATGTATGAAATAATAAATCAACACTATGAAGATAATTTTAAATGATAATTTTTGTTTTTAACTAAATCATTATAATGCATTTCAATAGAATCATCATGTAAAACTTGAGTGATACTAGTCGTTTTAATCACTTTTTCATTTTTAATATTTTTTGAATTTAAATGGAAATTCATAAATCCTACACAATCTGTTTTTTTTGTACATTTTAAATTAAAAAAATCTAACTTATTTTTAATCTCAAGTTGATTATATACAGTATTAGATGACCAAATATTTAAATTTGAATTTATAGATTTATATTTAAAATATTTTCCATCCCATATATACTCACAATAATTTTTATTTTTTTTATTCAAATAAATGAGATGAAATGAATTGTAGTCTTTAGATCTATTTTCTAAATGATCAACAGTAATTTGATTAGTTAATAATTTAAAAAGTAATTGTCCTCTACTACTATTGCTATCTTCTTTACCTCTATGATTCAAAATACAAGCAATTGAATCACGAGTAACGCCAATCCAAGACCCCTTTCCCTGAGGGTCAAGGGGCATTAATATATTCATTTTATTTTTTTTATATTTTTTTGGAGGAACACTATGAGCTCTAGTGATTGGAATATCACGACTAGAAGTAAAAATAATTTGACTATTATTAATTAGACAGGTTACTGTACACATCTAATTGAATCAATCGTTGAGGGAGAATAAAATTCTATATTAGAATTCATATTAGGAAATTTATTTTTTATAAATATTTGTATCAAATTTGCATGATGAATTGTATGGTCAGCTAAATGCATAAGCTCACGATCTAGTGAACTTTCTAAATCGTATCCTGTAATAGAATAATTAATTCTAACTTTCACTTCATGGGTTTTATAATCATAAGATTTTAAATATTTTAATATGTCATCTATTTTTTCTTTAGCATAAAAAAAATTGGTTTCAATTTTTTTATTTCTTGTACGAGCATCATAATTTATTAAATCTGAATTTTCATATTTTATAAAACATAAATAAAAATCAATTATATGTCTAATGTGACGTCCAATCGTTTCATTATTAATACTTTTACCTTTATTAATCCAAACTTTTTCTAAAGGATTAATAAGCTTTAAAATTTTATTTAAAGTATCTATGTTAAATTTAATTAAACTGTTCATTCTATTGAATTTTTACTCCAATCATACTTAAAATATTTAATTTTATATTTTTTTATAGATGTATAATCAGTATCATCCAAATAATTACTAATATAAATTTTTAAATCACCAAAATCTTTTTTAAACCATTTAAAAATTCTATTTAGATAAATGGTTTTTGCTTGATGATCAATAAATACATTGTTTGTGTCATTAATAAAATTAAAAGCTTTTTGATCTAATTGTTGATTGAGATTTTTACCTAATAAGATTCTATTTCCAAGAGGAGGACAGCTTTTAGATGCACAATTAATTGCAAAATGAATCCTTGGATCATTCATTTTCCTTAGTACTTTATTTTCAATAAAATAAGGAGATATTTTTTTACCACCAACTTGAAATTTTTTTAAAAAAATATCATAACCTATTAATCCTGAATCAAGAATATCTTTACCTGGATTTTCTATCATAATTTTTAATATCAATGCATTATAAACATTAATCCAGTATGCTTTTTTTGAATTTTCTGTCACAAAATAATTAGGATATGAATCTGGGCTAACTTTTTCTATAAAATCTAAATATTGATTTAATCCAAATGGGTTATTAATTATTCCATTATAATCAACGTTACCCATAGTATCGACATAGGAAAATAAAATAGAATCAAAAGATCTACTCGAATCTGTTAATATTGAATTAGAAGAAATGAGAAATGAAAATAATATAAATACCAATGGCTTCATTATACTAAATCTAATACAAATTTTTTCTTCATCAAATACTACAATTAACAACGATTTATTAATGTTATATTAAGTAGTATGAAAATAACTATAATCACTAAAACAATTGGAGCACTTCATGGAGCATCACAATCAGGTGTAGATTTAATACTTGCCTGCAATCAAACTATTAATAAAGTTACCGTTGTTCATAGATATGGTTCAAAACTCCCAAATAGCATAGATAATTATAAATTCAAAAAATTAAAAGTTTATAAAGCAGCGAAAAATTTTACTATTCAAAAAAAAATAAATTTAAAAAAAATTAAAAGATGGGTTGATAGTAAATTATTTGATTTTTTTAGAAATAAAAAAATAGATCAAATTAACTCTGAACTAGTTATAGTTAATAGTATATCAGGTCATGTAATTTTTAAAAATAATAAATATCAAGATCGAAAATGTGAAGTTTTGGTAGTTAGAGAGTCTCCAAGACATTTTGAATTCAAAACTAATGAAAAAAATGCTATTGAAAAAGCAATACATATGATGAAACAGTACAAAAAATATATATTTGTATCATCTAATGTATTAAATGAATGGAAGAATATACTAAATCTTAAAGAAACACAGTGTACATACATTCCAAATTGCGCTCATGAAAAAGAAATTAATGAGATTCTAAAATTTGATAGAAAAAAAATTAAAATGAATTATAAATTATCAAATAATAACTTTAATATCTCATGTGTAGCAAGTGTGCAATATAGAAAAGGGCAAGATATTATAATTGATATGCTTGAAAAATTAAAAAATAAAATTCCAAATATTAAAATTCACTTCATTGGAAATTATCAGAAAAATGATTCTTACTATTTAAAATTAATTAATCATCCAAACTATAAAAAATATAGTAGCTGCATCAAATTTTGGGGAAAAAGAAAAGATGCATGCAAATTAGTTTATGCATCAGATCTATTTTTATTTCCAACTAGAGCTGAAGCTTTCCCTAGAGTGATTTTAGAATCTATGGCACTTAAAATTCCTATTGTTTCATCTAATGTAGATGGAATTCCTGAGATGTTAAATCAAAAAAATAGTATTTTATTTTCTCATGACAATTACAATCAAATGATAGAAGGAGTAGAATGTCTATTTAATAATCCAAATCTGGGTCAAAGTATTGCTAATAATGCATCAAAAATATATTGGAATGAATATTCAAGAAAACAACAAATAATAAGAATTAGCAATTTTTTAGAAAAGATTAATTTGGAAATTAAATGAATTTTGATAAAGCATATGTAATAGGTTCAAAAGAAATCTCAAAAAAAAGATTAGATAATTTTTTTAAAAGGAATAAATTAAAAAATAAAAACATAGAGCTTTGGCCTGCTATAAACGGAAAACAAGTCAATATTAAAAAATATCAAAATTTAAACTATTTAACAGATAATTTTAAATTAAATATGCCTGGTAGTTTAGGTTGTTTACTTAGCCATATTACATTATGGGAAAAATGTGAAAAAGATAAAGATTGTCAAATTGCTCTAATTTTTGAAGATGATACCGAAATAAAACAAAATTTTGACGATTTACTTAATGAAATTGATTTAACAATTTTGCCAAAGGATTGGACAATGCTAAAATTATCTTATAAAGGATTAATTGGGAAATCTATATCAAATACTATTGTAAAACCTGAATCTGTTAAAAAAAAAGGCGCAAATGCAGGAAACTGGTGCTACCTACTTAACACAAAAAATGTTCAAAAACTTTTAAATATTATACTCCCCTATGATAACCAAATATCATTGGATGTAATTTTAAGAGGAAATATAGAAGAGTTAAATATATTTTTTTCAAAAAATAATTTAGCAAAACATTATGAAAATAAATATTCACCTAGAAAAGATTTAAATAAACCTAAAAAAACACTTTTTGAATTAATAAAAATTAATCTTAGAAAATATTTTTATCACTAACAACTATTTATTAAACAAATTTTCCTTCCGTAGCTAAACTATTATTTAAGGCTCGTTTTAATAATTTTTCCTGACCATTACTTCTATTAGATCCACCCCATGCATTTAAAGCATCTTGTTGTAATGCTCTTCCATATGAAAATGTTAAATTCCATGGTAAATTAGTATATTTTTTATTCATACAATTTAAATGTTCTGTAGCTACATCACTGCTTTGTCCACCAGACAAAAATGCTATACCGCCAACTGATGATGGAACATTTTCTTTAAAACATTTAACTGTAAGATCAGCTACTTTATCAACATTAGCTTGATCTGAACATAATAAGCCAGATATAACCATATTTGGTTTTAAAACTATACCTTCTAACATTATATTATATTTAGATAATTGATCAAACAAAATATCTAAAGTTTGACAAGTAACTTCATAACATCTATCAATGCTATGATTACCATCCATTAAAACTTCAGGCTCAACTATTGGAACAATACCATTTTCTTGGCATAATGCTGCATATCTAGCTAAAGCATGTGTATTAGCCTCTATTGCAGATACACTTGGCATTGAATCATCAATATTTATAACAGCGCGCCATTTAGCAAATCTTGCACCTAAATCAAAATATTCTTTTAACCTTTCTCTTAATCCATCAAGACCCTCTGTTATTTTTTCATTTTGAAATCCTGCTAAATCTTTTGCACCTTTATCAACTTTTATGCCAGGTATAATACCTTTTGAATGGAGATAATCAGGGAATGGAATTTTATTAGAACATGTAGTAGTTTGTCTAAATGTTTCATCAAACATTATTACACCACTAATAAATTTTTCTATATTCTTTGAACCTAAAAGCATATCTCTATATTCATTACGATTTTGATATGTTGAATCTACACCTATTGATTCAAATCGTTTTCCACAAGTTGGATTACTTTCATCAGCAGCTAAAATTCCTTTACCTTTTTTAACCATATTACCTGCTGTTTCTATTAATAAATCTTTATGTTTCATATTGCTCCTATTTATATCTGTTGAATTTCTTTTAACATATTTTTATACCAAATGATATTAGTATTAAATGGTTTACCACCTTTAATTCTATCAAATTCTATACAAGACATCTTATTATCATTTTCCTCATCTAAACCAATTACTCCACTTTCATTATTAATAGCAGATTGTATCGCGATTTCTGATGATTTTCTAATCAAATTTATATCTTCAACATTTGGTGCTGACGATCTTGAAAAATATCCACTTTTTTGTACTAAAACTTTATCTGCATTTAATTCATTTTTTAAATTTTTAGCAAACCACAAACCAGGGTTGATTTCATCAAGTCTAACATGCCCAAAAGCGTCATATTTAACATCTTTCCCATTTGATTTAATTTCATTTAAAATTGTTTCTAAGCCTGCACCTTCACTTAAAAATATATTTACGCAATCAATCTCATCCATTGTTTTTTTTAGCCTTAAACACTCTTTTTGAAAATCAAATTGCTGCTCTGGTAAATAAATTGCATGTATATCCCACTTTTTTTTATTAAGTAATATTTCTGGAATAAATATTTTATTTGATAGTGATTTTCTATATTCATATGCTGTAGCTGCTGTTAACCAGCCACAATTTCTTCCCATTATTTCATGAATAATTAATTGGCGAGAACTGGTAGTGTTTTCATTTACAATATTATTAAAAAATAGCGCACCTTGTTCTGCTGCTGTGACTGCACCAAGAGTTTGATGTATAGGATAAACATCATTATCAACAGTTTTAGGTAAGCCTACAACTGTTAAATTATAATTATTATTATTTAAATATTTAACTAAATCACCAGCAGTAGTATTTGTGTCATCACCGCCAATTGTATGTAATATATTAATATTATCTTCTCTTAACTGGTTAGCAGCTTTAGTTAGCGGATTTTCTCCTTTATCAATATATCCATTTTTAATACAATCTTCTATGTTTGTTAATTTGACTCTACTATTTCCTATAAAGCTACCTCCATATGAAATAATATGTTCAACTTTATCTACAATATGATTTGGAATTGAAATTAGATCTCCATTTAATAAGCCTTTATAACCATTTTTGTATGCAAAAAACTTAACTTCAATATCTAATTTAGAATATTGCTCCATTAATAGACCGATTGAAGAAGATAAACAAGGAGCTAAACCACCAGCTGTTAAAAATGCAATTCTCATTAATTTAATTACCTGTAATAATATCAATCATATTTATAATATCATTAATATTGACTATTCTATTACCATTTACATCAGCATCTTTTTTCTGGCAATCTGAAATAGAATCTGACTCATTTAAAATAATATTAAGTACTAATAAAATATCCTGAATATCAATAATCAGATTATCATCTAAATCACCAGGATAATTATGGCAGTCAGGATAAAAATCTATATCACCACAAATACCATCACCATCTAAATCATTATCAAAATCATTTGGGCATTCATCAATATCTCCACATATTTGATCATTATCTAAATCATTATCTGGATCATTTGGACATTCATCACAACCATCAGGGATATTATCTTGATCTGTATCTATATTATCGTCATAACCTTGACAATTGTCACAATCATCTCCAATTCCATCACCATCAGTATCATTTGGATCATCTTGATCACAAGGTTCACATAATACCCCACATTCCTCAATTAATTGGGCAATAAAATCGTTAGCATTGCCACCATTCCAACCATCAATTGTATCGTTACTCCCATCACAGGAATTATTGTTACCATTATTTGAATATGGCCATGGTTTAGCTCTAACAGTCATGGTATGATCTAAAATAGCATAAGTAGGAAAAGCACTCCATGAATCATGAAGCCATGTAAACATATCTCCTGGATCTTCTACAATTAAAGGAAATCCTTGAATTCCTTGATTCCCCCATTGTTCACATGAATGAGGTTGATTTAAGTCTTTTAATGTAGTAATAAAAAATACTGCTGGATTAGTTTCATGCCAATATTCTTCCTGAGCATCCATAAAACTTATGGAGCTATAACATGAACCTCACCAGGTTGCAGCCATATCTACAAATGTTATGTAGTAGTTACCCCCGTTTAAATCACCATTGTAATCTGATAAGCTCCAATTATCACCAACCTGATAATTACCAGATGCATAACATACTTCAAAATTAGTATTTTGATCGGTTATACTTATTTGATCACCAGCGCAATAAGATTGTGTGTAAATAAAAGAAGTTATGCTAAGTATAAGTAAGATTGTTTTTTTCATAGATTTTAACCTTTCTATCACTAGTCTCATAATTTACAAATTTTTACTTTCAGAAGGAAATTGTAATTAATATTAAAAAATTAAGTGCCACAAAAAGTTTTATAAGATTTATCAAAATCTTCTGGCACAGTGTGAAATTTATCATATTTTACATTATAATTATAAGTATTAGACATTATGTCCAGTAATTTATCAAATTCTTCTTTATTACCACTTATAGCACTTTTTAATGCGGATTCAACTAAATGGTTTCGAGGTATGTAAATTGGGTTACTCTCCTTCATAATACTAAAACTACTTTCATTATTTTTAACTCTTTCTTTCCATTTCTTTTTCCAACTTTTAAATTCACTGGATGTAAATAATGAATTTTTAGAATAACTGTTCATTGTTAAAGCAGCAAATGTATTTGTGTAATCTGCTTTTTTTAACTCCATTAATTTAAGCAAATCACTAATTAATACCTTATCTTCATCTTTAGGGTTTATTATTCCTAGTTTATTATACATCATTTTATACCATTTATTAGTATATTGAGTAGGAAATTGATCTAAAATATTTTGAGCTAAATCAATAGCTTTATTCTCATCACTATCAATAAATTGTAAAATAGTCCCTGCAAAAATTGACAAATTCCAATAAGCTATTTTATGTTGATTCTCAAATGCATAACGGCCATAATGATCTATGGAACTAAAGGCAGTTTTTGGATTGTATATATTTAAAAACGCACATGGTCCGTAATCGATTGTTTCTCCTGAAATGCTCATATTATCAGTATTCATTACACCATGTATAAAACCAACTCTAATCCAGTCTATAACTAAATCTATTTGTTTTTTCATAACTAATTTCAATAACTCAACATAAGGTGATTCATTATCTACAATATTTGGATAATGTCTTTTAATAACATAGTTAGTAAAATTATGAAAATCTTCTTTTGAACAAAAATGCTTAGCATATTCAAAGGTTCCAATTCTGATATGGCTAGATGAAATTCGAGTTAAAATACCGCCATTATTAACTGCCTCTCTATAAACTTTCTCTCCAGTATCAATAACTGCTAGACTTCTTGTTGTTGGTATTTTCAAAAAATGCATTGATTCACTTATCAGGTATTCTCTCATCATTGAGCTTAATGTTGCTTTACCATCGCCCGCTCTAGAAAAAGATGTTTTTCCAGCCCCTTTTAATTGAATGTCATAGAGTTTATTATTTAAATCTTTTTTCTCACCAAGCAATATTGCTCTGCCATCACCTAGCATAGTAAATTGACCAAATTGATGGCCTGCATAAGCTTGAGCAATAGGTTGAGAGTTATCAGGCAATTTATTGCCAGAAAAATAATCAATAATTAATGATACATCATCATTTAAAAAATCTAAATTTAAATATTTTGCTAATTTTTTATTAAAATAAATTAATTTTGGATTTTTGACTAAACTTGGTTTTATTTTTTCATAAAAGCAATTAGGAAGATCTAAATAGCTATTATTAAGGCTCCATTTTTTATTATTGCTTTTCATAATAATATAATAATTAAAACATCTTTGATTAATACAATCAAAATTATATTAATAAATTGATATAAAAAAGCCTCAATATTAATTGAGGCTTTTTTATCAAATATTTGTAATAAACTTTTCTAACAATCTCCTATAATACAACTAATAGCTATTACTATATCTGCTATATTAATGTTACCATCTCCAGTAAAATCTGCATTTATTACCTGACAATCATCAAAATCTTGATCACCAAAAATGTAATTTATAATTTGAATAATATCAAAAACATTTAACTCATCATCATTATTTACATCTCCAATTACATCACTTGAACAATCATCATCTCCAGTGTCACCTCCAGAAGAAAAGCCAACATATACGTAGTTCATATGATCAGCTCCAGCTGGGTCTCCAATTTCA